>VFQM010000141.1_pt1 | contig 90589 bp, 87 predicted proteins | sample 3512391 | NCBI WGS metagenome assembly VFQM01 (sample SAMN10412369, study PRJNA504923) | tailings metagenome | isolation source: Replicate 1 from Balatoc abandoned mine | place: Philippines | reverse complement strand
GGGCAATCAATGAGGTCCCGGCGGGCGCTTAGCAACTCCTTAACGGAACGGCTAGGCCGTGGGGCGGGCCTGAACGTCGGGTTCGAGCAACCTCAGATGCGGTAAGCGTCCAGGCTCTTGCCGGCAGCCAGCACATCGCGCACCCACTGCGGCTTGCGCCCCGGGCCGCCGGCCCAGAGTTCACCGTTCGGGCCACGGTACTTGGGCGCTGCGGACGTCTTCGCGGCGCGCTTGACACCCCCCCCGCCGCCACCGCCCAGATCGGCCACGGTGATGCCGTATTGCTTCATCTTTGCCTTGATGTCGGCGATCACGCTCGCCAATTCGTTCTTGCGCGCCTGTTCGGCCTGTGCCATCAGGTTCTGCGCCTGGGCCATCAACTCGGAATACGTTGCCATTGATTGTTCCTTTTCGCCTGTCGGAATGGATTGCAGCGCCATCGCAGCGACGCTGCGCACATTCTATTCCAGATCAAAGGCCATCGATGTATTTCTGCAATTCCGCCGGCAATTCGACCTGCAATGCCAGCGGCTGCTGGGTCTGCGGGTGCGTGAGACGCAATCGCCAGGCGTGCAGGAACATCCGCCGCAATCCGCCGCGCGCCAATTGCCGATTCACTTCGAAATCGCCGTATTTGTCGTCACCGGCGATCGGATGGCCGGCGCTGGCCAGGTGCACCCGGATCTGGTGTGTGCGCCCGGTCTTGATCGTGACTTCCAGCAGGCTGAGTGCAGGGCGCCCCTCGGCGGAGGGCCATTGCCTCGCAATCCTGACGAGGGTGATCGCTCGCGTACCGTCCGGGTCGCCGGGCTCCGTCACCCGCACCCGCCGCTCGCCGTCGGCCAGCAGGAATTTGTGCAATGGCTGATCGATGACCTTCTTGCGGGCCGGCCAGTTGCCCACCACCAGCGCCAGATAGGTTTTGTCGGTTTCGCGCTCGCGGAATTGGTCCTGAACGGCCTTCAGCACGCTCTTCTTCTTGGCAATGAGCAGCAGCCCGCTGGTTTCGCGATCCAGCCGGTGCACCAATTCGAGCAGGCGTGCGGCGGGCCGTGCCCGGCGCAATTGCTCGATCACACCGAAACTCACCCCGCTGCCGCCATGCACCGCCACGCCGGCGGGCTTGTCGATCGCCAACAGGCCCTCGTCTTCATGCACCACGGGGAATTCGCGCGGCGGCGCCGGCTTGTCGGCCTTTTCCTCAATTTGCGCCGACAGGCGAATCGGTGGAATGCGCAAGACATCGCCGGTCTGCACGCGGTCGTCGGCGCTGACCCGGCCCTTGTTGCGGCGCACCTCGCCCGAGCGAATGATGCGGTAGACGTGCGTCTTGGGCACGCCCTTGAGCTCACGCAACAGGAAATTGTCCAGACGCTGGCCGTCGGATTCTTCGTCGACCGTGAGGTGGCGTACGGCGGGAGCGGCAGGGGCGTTCATGAATCCACCACGCCAGCGGGTGACGTGTCTATAATGCGCGACGCCCGTTGTGTGCTGTAAGTGTTTGATTTGTCTTGGAGTTTAAGGCAGCGAACACGGCAGTGGCCGGCCCGGAACTGCCGGGGGCCCGGCGGGCGAAGGTGGCCAGCCGCGGCACCCGGTTCCCGAGTCCGATCCCCGATGCGCCACGAGGCATCCCGATCGACCGCGATCCGGTGGACGCCGCGGTGGAATCCGCAGACCCACAGCGAACAGACAACGGAATACCCCAATCGCCCAGGCCCCCGCAACAGCGGCCTGTGCGAGGACGACGAGACCGCAGAGACAACGGCCAGATCATGTCGACGACAGCCATCGAGCCCCCTCTCTTCCACATCCGACTCCACGCGCCCATGCCCGACCCGGCACGGCATCGCTGCGCCTGACGCGCGCGACGCCTCCCCTGCCCGGTCACGGCTCTCCGGCAATTCCTCCTGCGTTCGTTGCGTGTGCGGCTTCCCGGCCTGACGGGTGGCCCGGGCTTTGCAGGCCCGCGCGCCGCCGTGTGTGCACGGAAGGAAACGCAACATGAAACGCATGCTGATCAACGCCACGCAGGCCGAAGAGCGCCGCCTGGCCATCGTCGACGGGCAAAAGCTCCTCGACTACGAGATCGAGATCGAAGGGCGCGAACAGCGCAAGGGCAACATCTACAAGGCCGTCGTCACGCGCGTCGAGCCCTCGCTGGAGGCCTGCTTCGTCGACTACGGCGAAGACCGCCACGGCTTCCTGCCGTTCAAGGAAATCGCGCGCCAGTTCTTCCAGGGCAACACCTCGCCCTCGCAGGCGCGCATCCAGGACGTCATCAAGGAAGGCCAGGAACTCATCGTCCAGGTCGAGAAGGAAGAGCGCGGCAACAAAGGCGCAGCACTCACCACCTTCATCAGTCTGGCCGGCCGCTACGTGGTGCTGATGCCCAACAACCCGCGCGGCGGTGGCGTCTCGCGCCGCATCGAGGGCGATGAGCGCGCCGAACTCAAGGCCGCGCTCGACCAGCTCGAGTACCCCAACGGCATGAGCATCATTGCGCGCACCGCCGGCATCGGCCGTGAAGCGCCCGAACTGCAGTGGGACCTGAACTACCTGCTCAAGCTCTGGACGGCCATCGACGGCGCCGCGCAGTCCGGCAAGGGCGCCTTCCTGATCTACCAGGAATCGAGCCTGGTGATCCGCGCCATCCGCGACTACTTCAACAGCGACATCGGCGAGATCCTCATCGACACCGATGACATCTTCGACCAGGCGCACCAGTTCATGAGCCACGTGATGCCCGAGCACGGGCACCGCGTGAAGCGCTACCGCGACGACGCGCCGCTGTTCAGCCGCTTCCAGATCGAACACCAGATCGAGACCGCCTACAGCCGCATCGTGCAGTTGCCCAGCGGCGGCGCCATCGTGATCGACCAGACCGAAGCCCTGGTGGCGGTGGACGTGAACTCGGCGCGCGCCATCAAGGGCGGCGACATCGAGGAAACCGCCCTGCGCACCAACCTGGAAGCCGCCGACGAGGTGGCCCGCCAGGCCCGCCTGCGCGACCTGGGCGGCCTGATCGTGATCGACTTCATCGACATGGAGGAGAGCAAGAACCGCCGCGAGGTGGAGAACCGCCTGCGCGACGCATTGCGCCAGGACCGCGCCCGCGTGCAGTTCGCCTCCATCAGCAAGTTCGGCCTGCTCGAAATGAGCCGCCAGCGCCTGAAACCGGCGCTCAACGAAGGTGCCTCCATCCCCTGCCCGCGCTGCGGCGGCTCCGGCCACATCCGCGACACCGAATCGTCGGCGCTGCAGATCCTGCGGGTGATCCAGGAAGAGTCGCTCAAGGACAGCACCGCAGCGGTGCTGGTGCAGGTCCCGGTCGAGGTGGCCAGTTTCCTGCTCAACGAAAAGCGCACCGAGATCACCAAGATCGAACTCAAGCAGCGCATCAATGTGCTGCTGGTGCCCAACAAGTCGCTCGACACGCCGAACTACAAGCTCGAGCGCCTGAAGCACGACGACCCCCGTCTGGACAACCTCGATTCCAGCTACAAGCTGGCCGAGGAAGTGGACGACGTGGCCAGCTTCACGCGCCGCAGCCAGGAACGCACCAACAAGCAGGAGCCGGTGATCAAGGGCGTGCTGCCCGATGCCCCGGCCCCCGTGGCGGTGCCCAAGGCCGAGCAGCCAGCCCCCGCGCCCGCCGCCCCCGCCGCGCCGGTGGCGCGCAAGGCCCCGGTGACCGCCGCGGCCCCGGCCGAAAAGGGCTTCTTTGGCTGGCTCAAGGGCCTGTTCGGCGGTGCTGCCACGCCCGCCCCTGCGGCACCCGCCCCGGCACCGGCTGGGCGCGACGGCGCGCGGCCCGATGGCCGGCGCGGTGAAAGCCGCGACGGCGCGCGCGACGGCAACCGCGATGGCGGCCGAGGCCGCCGCGGCGGTCGAGGCGGCGAGCGCGGTGAAGGTCGCGGTGAAGGCCGCAACGGTGCCCGCGACGGGCAACAACGCGAAAACACGCGTGACAACCAGCGCGAGGCCGGTGCCGAGGCGCAGCCAGGGCGTGGTGGCCGTGGCGAGAACCGCCGTAACAACGACAACCGTGGTGACCAGGCACGCGGCGAAGGCCAGCGCGGCGAACGTGCGGAAGGCCAGCGCGGCGAGCGCCCCGAGGGCCAGCGTGGTGGCGAGGGCCGCCGTGGCGAGCGCCGCGGCGAGCGTCGCGAAGCCGCACCCGCCGAGGGAGTGAACGAACTGGCGGCCGGCCTGCCCGCTGGCGAAGCGGTGGAAGCCGGCGCCGAACAGGCGCCGCGCCGCGAGCGCGGCGAGCGCGGTGGCCGTGGCCGCGGACGTGATGGCGAACGTCGCCGCCCCGAGGGCCAGGACGCCGCACCCGCCAGCGAGGCGCTGGAGCCCGGTGCCGAGGCCGCCGCATCCGAAGGCCAGGAAGTGCCGGGCGAAGACGGTGCGCGTGAGCGCCGTGGCCGCGACCGCTACGGTCGCGAGCGTCGCGGCGATCGCCGCGATCGTCCGGCACGTGAGTCGGCAGACGCGCCCGCTGAAGCACCCGCAGAGGCCGGCGACACCCAGCCCATGAGCTACGAAGGCGAGGCGCCCGCCGCCCCCGCCGCGGACGATGCCGCACCCGTGCGCAGCTACTTCACGATGCCGGCATCGACATCCGTGCCCGCCAGTGCGCCCGTTCCTTCGGCGAGCGTGCCGGCACCCGCCGCTGAAGCCGCCCCGGCACCCGCCGTTGTGGCCGCCCCGGTTGCAGCGCCCGTGTCCGCGCCTGCGCCGGCAGCTCCCGTGGCCACCGCTGCGCCGGCCGCGCGTGCGCTGCCCAAGGTGCAGTCCTACACGCTCAGCGTGGCCGACATGCAGGCCGTCGCTGCGGCCAGTGGCCTGGAATGGGTGAACTCCGATGCCTCGAAAGTGGCCCAGGTGCAGGCTGCCATTGCCGCCGAGACCAAGCCGGTGCACGTGCCGCGCGAGCCGAAACCGGCGGTGGCACTCGACGAAGGCCCGCTGGTGCTGGTGGAGACACGCAAGGACTTGCGCGACATGTCGCTGCCGTTTGAGAAGTCCTGACTCGACCACGCGATCGCCCCCAGAAAAAAGCCACCGCATGCGGTGGCTTTTTGTTGTTCGAGGGCACCGGGCATCCGGTTTCGCCGTTCCTCTGGTGCCGACTCTTTGAGGGTTGGGACGCAGGGCGGCGAGGGGGGTGTCGAATCAGTCCAGCCGCGCCGCGTTCTTCCAGGCTTCCAGCGCGGAGGCGTTGTCGCCGCGCTCCTCGGCCAGTCGCGCCAGCGCACGCCAGGTGCGGCGTTTGAGCATCGGGTCGACGAGCCCATGGCGGGCCTGGCCCAGCAGTTGTCCGGCCTTGCCCCAGAGCTGGCGGTGCAGGCAGGCCTGCCCGGCGAGGTACTGCAGGTGGGCGTTCTGCGGCCACTGGCGCTGCAGGTGCTCCAGCCGCGCAAGCCCGGTGGCATCCAGGTGCGCCAGTTCGGGCTCGAACGCGCGCGCCAGACGGGCCTGTTGCCCCGGTTCCAGCGCCCCGAAGTCGCCCCAGAGCGGCTCCAGCCAGGCGCGCACGCGCGCGGCCGTGGCCGCCTCCAGGGCTTCGTTGTCACCGGCCTCGGCAGGCAGGAGTTCGTGTGCGCGTTCGGCCGCGAGCAACGCAATCGACGGCGTGCCTCGCTCGCTCGCGTCCAGGCTGTCCCACACCCGCTGCAGTTGCGCCAGATCGTGCGCGCCGCGCAAGGCATCAAGCGCCAGGCCGTGCACGATGCTGCGCGCTGCCTCGGGGGAGAACGCGCGGTGTTTGGCAAGCAGGCGTGCGGTCTCCAGCGCCTCCGCCGTGGCGTCACCCAGTCGCGCCACGCGCAGACGCAGACGCAGCGCCTGGATGCGCCGGGCCGCACCTTGCGGCAGTTCGGCCAGCCGGCTGCGCGCCGCCTCGGGATCGCGGTCTTCCACCGCCCAGCGCACCGCGCGCAGCAGGGCGCCCTCCACCACCTCGGGAGAAGCCTTGGCGATGGCGGGTGTGAGTGTGGACTGCAGGTGCTCATCGCGCTTGGCGCGGTTCTGCAGGGCGTGCGCGCTCTCGGCCACGAGCAGGTGCGCCAGCGCCTCAAGCTGGTCGCGGCGCGGCCAGTCGCGGCTGCTGCCGCCGCGCAGGTGATCGAGCGCGTTCTGCGCCGCACCCTGCGCGCGAACGAAACGCCCGGCCAACTGGTTGGCCAGGGCATCGAGCACCCAGCCGACCACCGCACGTTCGAGTTGCTGACTGCGCCAGCGCCGCGCCTGCGTGGGCAGTTCGCGCACCACGGCCAGCGCGCGCAAGGCGGCATACACCAGCACGAAACCGCCGATGACGGCGAAGACGAAGAAATTGAAGGAGACGTCGAAACGCCAGGGGGGCCAGAACAGCGTGACGGTGGCGCGGTTGTTGCCGACCAGCAGCGCCAAGGCCACGGCCAGGGCTGCCAGCCCCAGCAGCCAGAAGACACTGCGCATCGCGCCGCGCTGCCGCGTGCGCATCAACGCCCTCCGGCCGCTGCCGCGAGCGCGGCCAGCGTTTCGTCGGGGCGTGGCAGATCCTGGGCCACCAGATCGCGCCGCAGGCGGCCGAGGCTGGTGAGCGCGCCGGCCACCGAGGGCGAGCGGGTGTCGAAGTAGCGGCGCAGTTTGTTCTCGACCGCCTGCACGTCGGCCTGGCTGGCAGGCAGTTGGCGCGCCAGCAGCGCCAGCCGCGCGTTGAGCAATTGCAGCTTCAGGTTCTCGCGCAGGAAGAACGCCTGCTCGGGCGCAAGGAGCGCGGCATCGGGCTGATCGATGCGGCTCACACGGACCAGGTCGCGCGCCTGCTGCAGACTGTGGTCGATGGCAGTGCGCCACCAGATGTTCCAGCGCGCCATCCACTGCTGCCAGCCACCGGATGCGGCGCCATCGGGGTCGGGGGGCAGCACCGGCTGGGGCTGCTGCGCGGCGCCGTTGCGCGCCGCTGTCGCGGTTTCGATGGCGGTGTCGGTGGCGGTGTTCACGCCCACGGCGTTGGCCACCGGCCAGGCGTCCACCTGGCGCACCAGTTCGTCGAGCTGGGCCGCCAACGCGGGTATGTCGGCCAGCGCAGCACCACGGATGCGGTCGATGTCGCGCGCAATGGCGCGCTGCACCGGGTTCAGCCGGGGCTGCGCGGCGCGCGCGATGCGCTGCTCGGCCGCCTGCAGGGCCGACACCAGCGGTTGCGCGCTGCCGGTGAGCTGCGCCTGCTGCAGGGCCACCCGCAGCGTGGCCTCCAGGTCCTGCACCAGGTTGTCGTCGCGTGAGCGCGAGAGGGAGAGCATGAGCTCCTCGAGCTGGCTGCGCTGAAGGCTGACCTCGGACAAGCGCACCTCGGCCACGCCCAGGCGGGCCTGCAGCTCCTGGGTCAGGGCTTCGGCCTGGGCGGCCAGCGTGCGCGCCTCGACCACCTGGGCCTCGGCATCGCGCGTTCGCCGCGCGATCTCCTCCTGTGTGAAAGCCAGGCGTTGCCACAGCAGGCCGCACAGCACCAGCGCCACCACCGCCAGGGCCATCGCAAACAGCACGAGGCCGTTGCCCGCCCGCGGTGCCTGGGCGGGGCTGGAGGCCGCAGCGGTCGGCGCCCCCCGGCCCGCTTCCGGCGTTGCGGGCGTTGTGGGCGATGCGGTGGGCTGGGGTGCGGCGGGCAATGCGGGCGTCTCGTCGTTCATGGTGGACCTGCCCGGGATTCTAGGGCGCGCACCACGTCGGCCAGGGCCGGACGCGCGGTGATGACCTCGGCAAACCCGAGCGCTCGCGCGGCCTCTGCGATGCGGGGATGCGTGGCCAGCGCCAGCGCTTGCGCGCCCGCCGGCCACAGCCCCTGCAAGGATTGCAAGGCCTCGCTGCTGCTGAGCACCCAGACGTGGCCGGCGCCGGTGCACTCGGGCAGGCGCTGCAGATCGGCCCCGGCCGGCACCACGCGCTCGCGCCGATAGGCCACACAGGCCTGCACCTCGGCACCGGCGGCGCGACAGCGCTCGATCAGCCACTCGCGGCCCTGACCGGGCAGGCTGCCTTCAACGCCGTCCGAGGCGCCGCGCACCACCAGAACGCGCCGCCCGGGCGCCACCTGCGATGACACCACCGGCCACAGGTGTTCGGAGTCGAACTGCGCGGCGTCGCGCGGTGGCGCGTCGATGCGTTCGGTGCCGATGCCCAGCGCCCACAGCGCCTCGGACAAGGCGCGTGCCGTGCCCGGACCCGGGGCCCAGAAGCGTGTGTGCCCGGGGCCGGGCGCCACCGGCTCGGCAAAGAAGCGCTGCACCGCCGCGGCGCTCACGAACATGAGTGCGTCCTGTGTCGGCCAGGCTTCGCGCCTGCGCGCCAGTTGCTCGCGTTCGCCAGCGCCCTGCGGCTCGGCGATGCGCAGCAACGGCCAGGCCTCGGCAGGCCAGCCGCGCTCGCGCAGCGCCTGCACCCAGCGCGTGGCGTCGGGCTCGGGCCGCGTGATGATGACGCGCTCGACGCGCAAGGCAGGCGGGGATGGGTGCACCGGCGGCGTCACCGGCGCGTTGGCTGCTGCGTCCGTTCGCACGCCCGGCCGCGCCTCGGGCTGGCCGTTGCGCAAGGGATCCACGGCTCAGCCCTCCTGCGCGCTCGCGTGGGCACCACCCGCGCGCAGTGCGGCGGCCACGCGCGCCCCCAGGGCTTCGGCAGCCGCGAGATCGCTGACCTCGGCCACGGACTCGGCGCGCACCAGCGGTGCGCTGCCTTCGGGCTCGCCCCAGGCGGCGCGCAGGCGCAGGCGCTCGCCCAGCCAGTCGGCGTGTGCTGCAAGCGGCATGGAGCAACTGCCTCCCATGGCCCGCGACACCGTGCGTTCGGCGGCCACGCGCATCCAGGTGGCCTGGTGAGCCAGCGGACGCAGCGCCTCGATGAGGTCGGTTCGGTCGGCCCGCACCTCGATGCCCAGTGCACCCTGACCGGCTGCGGGCAGCGATTGCTCGGGCTCGAACACGGAACGGATGCGCGCCGACAGGCCGAGACGCTTGAGGCCCGCCGCCGCCAGCACGATGGCGTGGTACTGGCCTTCGTCGAGCTTGCGCAGGCGCGTGTCCAGGTTGCCACGCAAAGGCTCGATGCGCACGTCATGGCGGCCCAGGGCCCGCAGCGCATCGCGCAGAAGCACCACACGGCGCAGGCTGGATGTGCCCACCACCGCGTTCGGAGGCAGATCACTCAGGCCCTCACAGTGGGGGGAGACCCAGGCGTCGCGCGGGTCCTCGCGCTCCATCACGCAGGCCAGCGCAAAGCCCGGCGGCAGCTCCATCGGCACGTCCTTGAGAGAGTGCACCGCGATGTCGGCGCGACCGTCCTCGAGCGCGAGCTCGAGCTCCTTCACGAACAGGCCCTTGCCACCCACCTTGGACAGCGTGCGGTCCAGGATCTGGTCACCCAATGTCGTCATGCCCAGCAGCGTGACGGGGTGACCGCGCGCTTCGAGCAGGGCCTTCACGTGCTCGGCTTGCCACAAGGCCAGGCGGCTTTCACGGGTGGCGATGGTGATGGCCTGGAACGACGGCTGGGGCATGGGAAATCGAACTCGCAATCGAATGCGCGGAGAGCCGCGCCGGGGCTGACGCCCGACTGACGTGCCGCCGGATTCGGTACCCGTTTCGGAACCGTCCGGATCGCAGTCGATGCTAGCATGGCCCTCACCTTTCGCCTGCCCATCACCCCTCTCCCTTGCGCGCCGCAGCGCCCCGCCATGAGACGATCGACCCCGGGCGCCGCGCGCCGCGATGACAAGGACCAACCCCTCATCGACGATATCCGCCTGCTTGGCCGCATCCTGGGCGATGTGATCCGCGAGCAGGAAGGGGCCGCTGCCTACGAGCTCGTCGAACGCATCCGCCAGTTGTCGGTGGCGTTTCGCCGCAAGGCCGACCGCGCGGCCGACAAGGCGCTCAAGCAATTGCTGAAGTCGCTCAGCGCCGACCAAACAGTCAGTGTGATCCGCGCCTTCACGTATTTCAGCCACCTGGCCAATCTGGCGGAGGACCGCCACCACATCCGCCGCCGCGCGGTGCACGAGCGCGCCGGCGCCCTGCAGACCGGCAGCCTCGCCCTGGCGCTGCAGCGCCTGCAGCAGGCCGGCCTGGCGCCCGACGCGGTGGCGCGCACGCTGGCGGCTGCCCACGTCTCGCCGGTGCTCACCGCGCACCCCACCGAGGTGCAACGCAAGAGCATCCTCGATGCCGAACGCGACATCGCACGCTGGCTCGCCGAACGCGACGCCGCGTTGCCGCGCGAGCAGGCACTCATCGAGACGCAGATGCGCGCGCGCGTGACGCAGCTGTGGCAGACGCGGCTGCTGCGCTTCACCAAGCTCAGCGTGGCCGACGAGATCGAGAACGCACTGAGCTACTACGAGAGCACCTTCCTGACGCAGATCCCGCGCCTGTACGCCGAGCTCGAAGCCGGGCTGGGCCAGCCGGTGGCCCCGTTCCTGCGCATGGGCCAGTGGATCGGTGGGGACCGCGACGGCAATCCCAACGTCACCGCCGCCACACTCGAACTCGCGTTGCAGCGCCAGGGCGATCTGGCGCTTCGCCACCACCTCACACAGTTGCACCTGCTCGGTGGTGAGTTGTCGATGTCGGGCATGCTGGTGGGCGTGACGCCCGCGATGCAATCGCTGGCCGAGCGATCGCCCGACACCAACGCGCACCGCCAGGACGAGCCTTACCGCCGCGCCCTGACCGGCATGTACGCACGGCTGGCGGCCACGCTCAAGGCCCTGACGGGTGGCGAGGCCGCGCGCCATGCCGTGGCGCCACAGGACCCGTACACCAGCGCCGCCGAACTGCTGACCGACCTGCGCACCATCGAGGACTCGCTGCTGGCCAACCACGGCGCAGCGTTGGTCGATGCGCGGCTGCGCCCGCTGATTCGCGCGGTGGAGGTATTCGGCTTTCACCTCGCCACCGTCGACCTGCGCCAGAGCTCCGACCAGCACGAGCGCGTGGTGGCCGAGCTGCTGGCGACGGCGCGGATCGAGCCCGACTACAGCGCGCTCGACGAAGCAGCCAAGCGCCACGTCCTGCTGCGCGCGCTCGGCGATGTGCGCCCGTTGCGCGTGCCCGGCGCCACCTACAGCGAGCACACGCTGGGCGAGCTTGCGATCTTCGACGCCGCACGCGTGGGCCGCGCGCGTTTCGGCAGCGTGGCCATCCGCCACGCCATCATCAGCCACACCGAGAGCGTGAGCGACCTGCTCGAGGTGCTGCTGCTGCAGAAGGAGGCCGGCCTGCTGCACGGCACGCTGTCGCAGGATGCGGTGGCCGACCTGATCGTGGTGCCGCTGTTTGAGACCATCGAGGACCTGCGCAACGCGGCCCCCATCCTGCGCGACTATTACGCGCTGCCCGGCGTGCGCGCCATGGTGCAGCGTGGCGCGGCCGATGGCTACGGCGAGCAGGACGTGATGCTCGGCTACTCCGACAGCAACAAGGACGGCGGCATCTTCACCAGCAACTGGGAGCTTTACCGCGCCGAGACGGCGCTGGTGACGCTTTTCGAGGAACTGGCCCCCATCGGTCTCAGGATGTTTCACGGCCGTGGCGGCACCGTCGGCCGCGGCGGCGGCCCGAGCTACCAGGCCATCCTGGCCCAGCCACCCGGCACGGTGCGCGGCCAGATCCGCCTGACAGAACAGGGCGAGGTGATCGGCGCCAAGTACGCCAACCCCGAGATCGGCCGCCGCAACCTCGAAACCCTGGTCGCCGCCACGCTGGAAGCGTCGCTGCTGCAACCCACCGGAGAGGCGTCCCCAGCCTTCCTGAAAGCGGCCGACGCGCTCTCGCGCTCCAGCATGGCGGCCTACCGGGCGCTGGTGTACGACACGCCGCGCTTTGCCGAGTATTTCTTCGGCGCCACACCGATCCGCGAGATCGCCGAGCTCAACATCGGCTCGCGCCCGGCCAGCCGTCCTATGGCCCCCACGCTCGGCGCTGACGCGTCCTCGCTGCCCCCCAAGGGGGCTGCTGCGGCCAGGGGCGGCCCGTCACCGCAGCGGGCCACCGGCCGCATCGAGGACCTGCGCGCCATCCCCTGGGGGTTCAGCTGGGGCCAGTGCCGCCTCACGCTGCCAGGCTGGTACGGCTTCGGCTCGGCGGTACAGGCCTTCGTGGCGCAGGACCCGAAGAACACCGCGCTGCTCAAGCGCATGCACCGCGACTGGCCTTTCTTCAACACCCTGCTCTCCAACATGGACATGGTGCTGGCCAAGAGCGACATGGCACTGGCCTCGCTGTACGCCGAGCTGGTGGAAGACAAGGCACTGCGTCGAAAGGTGTTCACGGCCATCGAGGCCGAGTGGCAACGCACCGTCGACGCGCTGTCGCTGATCACGGGCGAAGCCGAGCGTCTGGCGGGCAACGCCGCGCTGCGCCGCTCGATCGAGCACCGGTTTCCCTACATCGACCCGTTGCACCACCTGCAGGTCGAACTCATCCGGCGTCACCGCGCCGGTGCGCTGGCGCACGACACCGACGGCAAGCTGCGCCGCGGCATCCACATCGCCATCAACGGCATCGCCGCGGGCTTGCGCAACACGGGTTGAGCAGACCGGCGGCCCGACAGCACGAAATACCCCCACCACCTAAAATCGGCGTCGTGAACCCCCTGCTCAACGCCGACCTGCACTGCCACTCCACCGTCTCCGACGGCACGCTCGAACCCGAGACCCTGGCCGCGCGTGCCAAGGCCAACGGTGTGGAGTTGTGGTCGCTCACCGACCACGACGAAGTCAGCGGCCAGCACCGGGCCATCGCCGCGGCGCGCGCGCTCGGTCTGCCCTACCTCACCGGTGCAGAGATTTCCGTCACCTTTGCCGGCGTCACGGTGCACATCGTGGGCCTGGGCATGGACCCGGACAACCAGGCCCTGCGCGACGGCCTGCGCGCCACGCGCGGCGGGCGCGAGCAGCGCGCCCGTGAAATGGCCGACGGGCTGGCCCAGGTGGGCATCAAGGGAGCGTTCGAGGGCGCGCTGCGCTACGTGGGCAACCCCGACCTGATCTCCCGCTCGCACTTCGCGCGCCATCTGGTGGACAGCGGCGTGTGCAAGGACGTGCCCGAGGTGTTCCGCAAGTACCTCACCGAGGGCAAGCCCGGCTTCGTGCCGCACCGCTGGGCCGCACTGGGCGATGCGGTGCGCTGGATCACCGGCGCCGGTGGTGTGGCCGTGATCGCCCACCCGGGCCGCTACAAGTTCACCGCCACCGAGGAATACGCGCTGTTCACCGAGTTCAAGCAGCACGGCGGCCAGGCGGTGGAGGTGGTGACCGGCGCGCACAGCCAGGCCGAGTACGCCAAGTACGCCGGCTTCTGCAACGAGTTCGGCCTCGCCGCGTCGCGCGGCAGCGATTTCCACAGCCCCGACGAGAGCCACACCGACCTCGGCAAGCTGCCCGACCTGCCCGGCAACGTGACGCCGGTGTGGACGCTGCTCGCCGAGCGGGTGCATTGATGGGCGCCGGCGCGCCGCGCCCCGGTCAGGCCCTGGCCGGCATCGGCTTCCTGATCGCCGCCACCGCATGTTTCGCGGTGCTCGACACCACAGTGAAGGTGGTGGGTGCGGTGGTGTCGGTGCTGCTGGCGGTGTGGTTCCGTTATGTGTTCCATGCGGTGGCTGTCACCGCCATCATGCTGCCGCTGCGCGGGCGTGCCCTGCTGCGCACCGACCACCCACGCTTTCAGGTGCTGCGTGGCGCGTTGCTGCTGTCGGTCAGTGCGCTGTCCTTCCTCGCGGTGCAATACATGCCGGTGGGCGAGTTCACCGCGATCATCATGGTGACCCCCCTGGCGGTGACGCTACTGGCGGCCTTGTTCCTGGGCGAACGCGTGCGTCCGCTGCGCTGGGCGTTGGTCTCGGGTGGCTTCGCCGGCGCCTTGATGGTGGTGCGCCCCGGTGGCGGGCTGGTCGGCTGGGCCGCGCTGCTGCCCCTGGTGATGGTGTTCGCCTACGCCTGGTTCCAGATCCTCACCGCGAAGATGGCCCGCACGGAGGACCCGATGACCATGCACTTCTACACCGGCTGGGTGGGTGCGCTGGTGGCCAGCCTGGTGCTGCCGGCGGTTTGGCAGGCCGTGCCGGACGCGCGCACGCTGGCGCAACTGTGCCTCGTCGGCCTCATGGGCACGGTGGGGCATTTCCTGCTCATCCTGGCGTTCCAGCGCGCGCCGGCGTCCACACTGTCGCCCTACCTGTACACGCAGATCGGCTTCGCGATGTTCTGCGGTTGGGTGGTGTACGACCACGTGCCCGGCGGGCTGGAGCTGGCCGGCATCGCGCTGATCGTGCTGTGCGGCGCCACCGCGAGCTGGCTCACGGCGCGCGAGCAGCGCCTGCCGATCGATCCGCCGGAGGCCTGAGTGGTGCATCAACGTGCGCTCAAAGGAATCGGGCTGGCCATTGCCGCCACCGCCTGCTTCGCGGTGCTCGACACCACCGTGAAAACCGTCGGCGCGGTGGTGTCGGTGCTGCTCGTGATCTGGTTCCGCTACCTGTTCCACGCACTGGCCATGACGGTCTGGCTGCTGCCGCGCCGTGGCCGTGCGGCACTGCGCACGGCGCACCCGCGCTTTCAGCTGCTGCGCGGCGTGCTGCTGCTGGCGCTCAGCCTGCTGGGCTTCATCGCCCTGCAGAGCATGCCGGTGGGCGAGTTCACCGCCATCCTCATGGTCACCCCGCTGGCCGTCACGCTGCTGGGCGCCACACTGCTCGGTGAGCGCGTCACGGCCTGGCAATGGCTGCTGGTGGTCGGCGGCTTCACCGGTGCCTTGCTGGTGGTGCGCCCGGTGGGCAGCGATATGGGCTGGGCAGGCCTGCTGCCCCTGGCCATGGTGTTCCTTGCCGCGTGCTTCCAGATCCTCACCGCGAAGTTGGCGCGCACCGAAGACCCGTTGACGATGCACCTGTACACCGGTTGGGTCGGCGCGCTGGTGACCACGGCCATGCTGCCCTTCGTGTGGCAGGCCATCCCCGATGGCCGCACCCTGGCCCTGCTGGTGCTGGTCGGCGCGGCGGGCACCCTGGGCCACCTCCTGTTCATCTTCGCCTACCAGCGCGCGCCCGCATCCACCCTTGCGCCCTACCTGTACGCGCAGATCGCCTTCGCCATGTTGCTGGGCTGGGCCGTCTTCGGCCACACGCCCGGGCCGATCGAGCTCGCCGGCATTGCGCTCATCGTGCTGTGCGGCGCCGTGAGCGGGTGGCGCACCGCACGCAACCGGCCCATGCCCATCCAGCCGCCCGAGGATTGAGCCATGTCCCAGCTGTTCAGCGTGCACCCCGACAACCCGCAGCCGCGCCTGCTCAAGCAGGCCGTGGCGCTGCTGCAGCGCGGCGGCGTGATCGCGGTGCCGACCGATTCCAGTTACGCGCTGGCCTGCCATCTGGACGACAAGGCCGCGGCCGACCGGCTGCGCCGCATCCGCCAGGTGGACGACAAGCACCACCTGACCCTGCTCTGCCGCGATCTGAGCGAGCTGGCCAGCTACGCCAAGGTGGACAACCGCCAGTACCGCCTGCTCAAGCTGGCCACGCCCGGGCCCTACACCTTCATCCTGGAGGCCAGCAAGGAAGTGCCGCGCCGGGTGAGCCACCCCTCGCGCAAGACCATCGGCCTGCGGGTGCCGGAGCACCGCGCGCTGCTCGATCTGCTGCAGGCGCACGGCGCCGCGCTGCTCGCCACGACCCTCATCCTGCCCGGCGAACCGCACCCGCTCAATGACGCCGAAACCATCCGCGAGCGCCTGCAGCACGAGGTGGACGCGGTGATCGACGCCGGCGCCTGTGCGCTGGAGCCCACCACCGTGATCGACCTGGTTCCGATGGGCACCGGCGGCGAACCCGAGGTGGTGCGCCAGGGCCAGGGCGCACTGGCCCCGCTGGGGCTTTGAACCGGCCACCACGGCCTCTGGGACAATCGACCGATGGATTTCGCCCTCATCGTCCAGACGGTCACGCTCTACGCCATCCCGGTGCTCTTCGCCATCACGCTGCACGAGGCGGCGCACGGCTATGTGGCACGCCACTATGGCGACCCGACGGCCTGGCAGCTCGGCCGCGTCACGCTCAACCCGCTCAAGCACATCGACCCGCTGGGCACCATCGCCATGCCGTTGCTGCTGTACTTCGCCACGGCGGGCAACTTCCTGTTCGGCTACGCCAAGCCGGTGCCGGTCAATTTCGGGCGGCTGCGCAACCCCAAGCGCGACATGATCTGGGTGGCGCTGGCCGGCCCGGGCTCCAACCTGCTGCAGGCCGCACTGTGGTTGCTGCTGCTGTACGTGCTGCGCTCGCTCGATGTCAACGAACGCTTCTGGCTCGAGATGTGTCGCGCCGGCTTCATCGTCAACCTGGTGATGTTCGCCTTCAACCTGTTTCCGCTGCCGCCGCTGGACGGTGGGCGCATCGTGGTCGGCCTGCTGCCCTGGAAGCAGGCGGCCGCGTTCTCGCGCATCGAACCCTTCGGCTTCTTCATCGTGCTGGCCCTGGTGGTCACCGGTATCGTGGGCAACCTCTGGCTGCGCCCGCTCATGAACCTCACGGGTGCCGCCATCGAATGGCTGCTCACCCCGATCCGTCTCCTGCTGCTCTGACATGAAACCCGTTCGCGTCCTCACCGGCATCACCACCTCGGGCACGCCCCACCTGGGCAACTACGTCGGTGCCATCCGCCCCACGGTGCGCGCCAGCCGCCTCGCTGGCGTGGAGAGCTTCTATTTCCTGGCCGACTACCACGCGCTCATCAAGACCGGCGGCGACCCGGCGCGCGTGCAGCGCTCCACGCTGGAGATCGCAGCCACCTGGCTGGCCTGCGGGCTCGACCCGGAGAAGGTCACCTTCTACCGCCAGTCCGACATTCCCGAGATCCCGGAGCTCACCTGGATGCTCACCTGCGTGACGGGCAAGGGCCTGCTCAACCGCGCGCACGCGTACAAGGCCGCGGTGGACAAGAACAACGAGGCCGGCACCGAGCCCGACGACGGGGTGAGCGCCGGCCTGTTCATGTACCCCGTGCTGATGGCGGCCGACATCCTGATGTTCAACGCCCACCAGGTGCCGGTGGGCCGCGACCAGATCCAGCACATCGAGATGGCGCGCGACATGGCGTCCAGCTTCAACCACCTCTACGGCGAACACTTCACGCTGCCCGAGGCGGCCATTGAGGAGCACGTGGCCACGCTGCCCGGGCTGGATGGGCGCAAGATGAGCAAGAGCTACGACAACACCATTCCCTTGTTCGTGCCGCGCGAGCAGTTGAAGAAGCTCATCATGGGCATCGTGACCGACTCGCGTGCGCCCGGCGAGCCCAAGTCCACCGAGGGCTCGGCGCTGTTCCAGCTCTACCAGGCCTTCGCGAGCGCCGAAGAAACCGCCGCGATGGCACAGGCCTTTGCCGACGGCATCGCCTGGGGCGAGGCCAAGCAACGCCTGTTCGAGCGCCTGGACCAGGAGATCGCGCCGATGCGCGCCGTCTATGACGAACTCATCCAGGACCCGGCGCGCATCGAGAAGGCCCTGAAGATGGGTGCGGCCAAGGCGCGCGCCATCGCCACCCCGTTCACGCAGCGGCTGCGCCACGCGGTGGGCCTGCGCGCGCTCGACGCCCGCCACGACGCCCCCGGTGCCGACGCCAAAGCCGCCAAGGTGGCGCTGCCGGTCTTCAAGCAGTACCGCGAGAAAGACGGGCAGTTCTACTTCAAGCTCACCGACGCCAAGGGTGCGGTGTTGCTGCAAAGCCGTGGTTTCGCGGCGCCGCGCGAAGCGGCCCAGGCCATGGCCCGGCTGCAGCAGGAGGGCTCGATTGCGCTCGATGCAATGGCGCAACATCTGATTGCGCCCGAGGATGTGGAACGTGTCACGTTGGCGCTCACTGCGCTGCGCCAGGCCGGGGCCTGAATTCGGTCACAATCGCGCCCAGCACGGCAACCCGGTGGAACCGTGGGGACAACCCGCCCCCGTTCCAGGCATGGAAGGCTCGCCAAACCGCGGCATTGCATTTATGCTGCGCTGTCATACCAAATCATGAACTGCGCCCTGCGACATGAGTATTTTTGTCATTGATGATCATCCGCTGATGCGCGAGGCCGTGGTCATGTTGCTGCGCCGCCTGCGCGCATCGACCCAGGTCGTCGAGCTCGAGCGGCTGGCCTCGGTGAGCAAGGCGATCGCCGAGCACGGCGAGCCCGAACTCGTGTGCCTGGACCTCAAACTACCCGACACCAATGGCGTCTCCGGCGTGCGCGAAATCCGCCAGATGCTGCCCGACACCTCGCTGATCGTGCTGTCGGCCTCGCCCTCCTCCGACTACGAAGACCTGGCCCGCGAAGCCGGCGCCGACGCCTACGTGGAGAAATCGGCCGGCGCGGCCCAGATCGCGAAAGTCCTGCGCGAATTCCTCGCCGACGAGATCGAGGACGAGAACGCGCCCACGATCCCGGAGAAACTCTCCAAACGTCAGAAGCAGTTGCTGGTCATGCTCGACCGCGGCTTGTCCAACCGCGACATCGCCGAACAACTGCAGATCAGCGAACATACGGTGAAGGTGCACCTGTGGCGGCTGTTCCGCCGCCTCAACGTGAAGAGCCGCTCGCAGGCCAGCCACCTGGCCCGCACCGCCGGCTTGCTCGACCTCTGATCCCGACTGCCTGGCGCTGCTGCCGGCCTCAGGCGGCGGGCGCCTGCACCACGGTGGGCTGCGGCTGCTCGCCGGGCGCCTGCTGCGTGTAGGCTGGCAGCATCACACGGAACACACTGCCGCGGTTGGCCTCGGACTGCAGTGCGAGCTGGTAGCCCATCAGCGCCGCCAGCTTGGACACGATGGTCAGGCCCAAGCCCAGGCTGTCTTCGGTGCCCTGGTGCTGCGAGACGCGGAAGAACTCCTGGAAGATGGCCTGCTGGTGCTCGCGCGCGATGCCCACGCCGGTGTCCCACACCTCGAACACGATCACATCCTGGCGCTGGCGCAGTGCCAGCAGCACGCCGCCGCGCTGCGTGTGGCGCAAGGCATTGGAAATCAGGTTGCCCAGGATGCGGCGCAGCACCACCGGATCGGACCACAGCGTCAGCGCCCGGGTGCGGGTGCGCAACTGCAACTGCTTGCCTGCGGCGACCGGCTCGAACTGCAGCACCAGATCGGCAAACAGCTTCTGCACGTCCACATGCTGCAGCCGCACCTTGTAGTTGCCGGCATCGATGCGTGTGAGGTCGAACAGGGAGTCGAACAGCTCGTTGATGGCCCGCGTGGACTGCAGGATGCGCGGGGCAATGTCGCGCGCCATCTCGGGTTCGCTCGCCAGCCAGTCGGCGTACAGGCTGAGCGCGTGCACTGGCTGGCGCAGGTCATGCGCGGCCGACGCCAGAAAGCGGTTCTTGGTGGACACGGCGCGCAAGGACGCGCGCGTCTGCAGCGTGAGCGAGTCGATGAGTTCCTGATTGGAGAACTGCAATTCGAAGCTGGAACGGTGCACGCGGTGCAAGCGCACGCCGGCCATCAGCAGCAACACCCAGAACGCAAGCACCAGCAGCACGAACACGGTGGTGGTGCGCACCACGTCGGGCGCATCGGGGTGCATGACCGCGCCGATCAACAGCCCGGTGAGCACCGACGCCGCCAGTCCGTGCGTGAAGGCACGGAACACAGGCAGGTAGGCGCTGTAGGCATTGAGCGTGAACAGCCCCTGGCCCAGAACCACCAGGCCGCAGGCGAACTGCGTGATGAAGCCGGCCTGCAGATAGCTCATGGCCACCGGGCCACCCCACAGCAGCGACACGGCCAGCCACGTCCAGCGGTAGGTGTCGATGAAAGCCTGCCGCTGCGGGCCCTCCACGCTGTCGTGCCGCAACCGGTACAGGCCGATCAGGCGGTAGCGGAACAGCAGCATCGCCAGGATCGCCACCGTCCAGACCACGAGACCGGGCGTCCAGACCTCGCCGGCCATGAGCAGCACCAGCACCGGCACCGCCACCGCGGCGGCCACCACGGTGGGCCCCACGTTGTCCATCAACACGCCGATCAACTGCGCATTGACCCAGGCGTCGCGCACTTCGGGCGCGGCCGGGGCGTGCTGGTGGGTGGCGGGTTGGGTGTCGACGAGCATGGAGGTGGCTGGCAGCGCGGCATTGTCGCACCGGCGGATGCGCGTTCCGCGCCGGGCCGGCCGGGTATTTCGGCCTGCTAGAATCGCGGGCTTCGACACGGAGAGATGGCAGAGTGGTCGAATGCACCGGATTCGAAATCCGGCGTACAGGTTCTCCTGTACCGAGGGTTCGAATCCCTCTCTCTCCGCCAGCACACTCCTCCGCACAGTGCACGCAAGGTGCATGGATAGTGCGGCAGCAGATCACCTAAGTCGTTGATTTGACTTAGGAATCCCCCCTTCGACACTTCCATGCAGCACGCAAGGTGCACGCATGGTCCTCGCTACTCGCCTGCATTTTTCGGGGGATAGGCGGGGGATAGAGATTTCAGTGTCGGAGGCTGCATGTCGAAGTCCAGCAAGAGGACTGACATTCAGCCTCTCTGGGCGGGCAAAGGAGGACGATTCTTGCGGTAGGAGTCCTTGACAGCGATCTTGCCGTCTCGAAACGTGAACAGGTCACAACCATTGACCTCAACGCGGCTGCCGTCGGTTCTCGTTCCCGTGAACGTCCATTCGGAGACCCCACGATCGCCGTTGATGAGGTGGCGTGCGTTGCTCCAGGTTGCGTCGGGAAAGACCGACCAGACTTCGGCAAACCCGGCACGCACCGCCTCACGGCCAACGTAGTGGGTTCCACACACGGCCGCGCCTGCAGAGGCGTCGAAGACACAGTCGTCAGTCATGCGCGTTGACCGAAGGGTCAGGGCGCACTCCTACCAATGCACAGAACCTCGTTCGTGGCGTCGACGACTCGACGACGGCACGCACTGTTCTGGATTTGCTGCGAGCAGCCAGCCCACTGCAATTGCAGCGGGGACCGCGGCGAACCACACGGCACTGCCCGTGAAGTGTGCTCCAACGGCACCAATCGATGCACCGACAAGTGCGCAACCCACGAGCAGCAGGACTCTCGCTTTCAGACTCCATGGCGAGGTCCATGCGGGGTTGTGTTCGGGCTCTTCCTTGGGCGAGGACAGCTGATCTGGCGGATGGAGGCTCATCGTTGGCTCAACCGGCTGCCCCGCCGGCGTAGCGCCCCGGCCGATGGTTCCAGTACAGCACCAGGTTCATCACCACCGCCGCCAGCACAGACCAGCCCATGCGGTCGGTCTCGACGAAGAACAGTGCACAGCCGATGATGGCCGCGTCCAGCGCCACCTGCACCACCGCCAGGTTCCAGCCCAGCCGCTGCTGCAGGTGCAGCGCGAGCACGCCAATGCCGCCCAGGCTCGCACGATGGCGCAGCAGCATCAGGATGCCCACGCCGACCAGGGTGCCGCCGCCCACGGCGCCCAGCGCCGGGTGCACGGCCGTCACGGCCAGACCGGCGCGCACCAGCTCCACGGTGAGTGCCAGCAGGCTCATCGCGGCCAGGGTCTTGAAGGTGAAGACCGCGCCGAGCGCGCGCCAGGCGATCACGTAGAACGGCAGGTTGGCCACGAACAGCGACAGGCCCAGAGACCAGCCAGTGACGTGGCGCAGCAGAAATGCCAGCCCCGGCACGCCGCCGACCATCAACCCGGCGCCGGTCAGCAGGTGCAGGCCGAGCGCGGTCACCAACGCGGCCGAGCCAAAAGCCTGCAGGTCGTCCAGACGGGTATGCGCCACGGGGCGGGGGGCGGCATTCATGGTTGACGATTTTGCGCAAGTGCCCTGCCCCGGCCCTTGATCCAGGACAAGCCGGGGCCGGCCCTGACCAGCTCTGCGCGCGTTGGCGAGGGCAGTCCAACAACGCTTGTTTCGCCTGTGTACCCTGCACTCGTGAGAGCGAAAGCATGTCCGGTACGCTATGCATTCTGCCGCTGCCCGCCCATTGCCCATGCTCGTGAATGCCGACTTCTCTCGCCGCGCCGCCGTATTGGCGGACGACCATCGTTGGGTCGCCTCGCCCCAACCCGGCGTGGAGCGCGTGATGCTGGACCGGCTCGGTGGCGAGAAGGCGCGCGCGACGAGTCTGGTGCGGTATGCGCCACGTTCGGTATTCCCGGCGCATGGTCATCCGGGCGGCGAGGAGATCCTTGTGCTCTCCGGCACCTTCTCGGATGGCAGCGGGCACTACGGCCCAGGCTGGTATCTACGCAATCCGCCGGGCTCGGCGCACCAGCCTTCCAGTTCTCAGGGCGCGATGATCTTCGTGAAGCTGTGGCAGATGAGTGCAGATGACACTGGCACTGTGCGCATCGACACGCGCGATCCCTCGGCTTGGCAGCGAGACGAACAGCGCGAGGTTTGCCCGCTGTACGTGGCCAACCATGAGCGGGTGACGCTGTTGCGGCTTGCGCCGGGTCAAGTGCTGCGTCCGGACACGCGAGGCGGCACCGAGTTGTTGTTGCTGGCAGGACGCCTCGCAGAAGACAACATGTCCTATTCGCCGGGCAGTTGGTTGCGGCTGCCGCCAGGCGCGTTGGCCGAGTTCCGAGCGGCTGACGACGGTGTGACGCTCTACATGAAAACTGGCCACCTGACCCATCTCGCGAGATGACGATGGCTCACGCGCGCATCGCCATCATTGGCGGTGGTCTGGCCGGAGCAGCAAGCCCCGCGCCGCCACCGCCTCAGGCAGCGCGCAGTGTGTCCAGCCCACCCAGGTAGGGCCGCAGCGCAGCGGGAACGTGGATGCTGCCGTCGACGTTCTGGTGGTTCTCGAGCACGGCCACCAGTGCGCGGCCCACGGCCAGGCCGGAGCCGTTGAGCGTGTGCACGAGTTCGTTCTTGCCCTGCGCGTTCTTGAAGCGCGCCTGCATGCGCCGCGCCTGGAAGGCCTCGCAGTTGGAGCAGCTGGAGATCTCGCGGTAGGTGTTCTGCGCCGGCACCCAGACCTCCAGGTCGTAGGTCTTGGCCGCGCCGAAGCCCATGTCGCCGGTGCACAGCGCGATCACGCGGTAGGGCAGCTCCAGCTTTTGCAGGATCGCCTCGGCATGGCCGACCATCTGTTCGAGCGCTTCGTAACTCTGGTCGGGGTGGGTGATCTGCACCATCTCGACCTTGTCGAACTGGTGCTGGCGGATCATGCCGCGCGTGTCACGCCCGGCGCTGCCGGCCTCCGAGCGAAAGCACGGGCTGTGCGCCGTCAGCTTGATCGGCAGATCGCCCTCGGCCAGCACACGCTCGCGCACGGTGTTGGTGAGCGAGATCTCCGAGGTGGAAATGAGGTACTGCTCGCCAGCGGCTTCGTCGCCCGCGCCACGCCCGCGCGTGACCCAGAACATGTCTTCCTTGAACTTGGGCAACTGGCCCGTGCCCTCGAGCACCTCGCGGTTGACGATGTAGGGCGTGTAGCACTCGGTGTAGCCGTTCTCCTGCGTCTGCACATCGAGCATGAACTGCGCGAGCGCGCGGTGCAGGCGCGCCACCGGGCCGCGCAGGAAGGTGAAGCGCGATCCCGAGAGCAGCGCACCGGTCTCGAAGTCCAGGCCCAGCGGCGCGCCGAGGTCGACGTGGTCGCGCACCGGGAAGTCAAAGCTGCGCGGGCTGCCCCAGCGGCGAACCTCCACGTTGGCGGATTCGTCGCTGCCCACCGGCACGCTCTCGTGCGGCAGATTGGGCACCGACATCAGCATGGACTGCAGTTCTGCCTGGATCACCTCCAGGCGCGCGGCGCCGGCTTCCAGCTCGGCCTTGAGGGCACCGACCTGTGCCATCGCGGCGTCCGCCTCAGCGTGCTGGCCCTTGCCCTTGAGCATGCCGATCTGTTTGGACACGCTGTTGCGCTGCGATTGCAGTTCCTCGGTGCGCGTCTGCAGCGCCTTGCGTTCGGTCTCGAGCGCTCGGTAGGCGTCGACGTCCAGGTAGGGCTGCGGGGTCTTGCGGGTGTTCAGGCGCGCGACGACGGCGTCGAGGTCTTTGCGCAGTTGGACGATGTCGAGCATGGGATGGGGTCGGATGTGTTCAGTCGGGCTTCAAGCCCTTGGGCAGCGGGAATTTCACGGTTTCGGTGAGGCCGTCCATGGATCGGACCGAGATGGCGCCCAGCGCCTTGAGCCGATCGATGACCTGCTGCACCAGCACTTCGGGCGCAGACGCACCGGCGGTGAGGCCGACGCGGGATTTGTCCTCGAACCATTCGGCCCGCAGTTCGTCGGCGCTGTCGACCATGTAGCCCGGCGTGCCGAGCTTGACGGCCAGCTCGCGCAGGCGGTTGCTGTTGGAGCTGGTGGGGCTGCCGACGACGATGACGACGTCCACCTGCGGGCTGAGCAGCTTCACCGCGTCCTGCCGGTTCTGGGTGGCGTAACAGATGTCCTGCTGCTTGGGCTCGCGCACCTTGGGAAAGCGCGCCTTCACCGCGGCCAGGATCTCGGCCGCGTCGTCCACCGAGAGCGTGGTCTGCGTGACCACCGCGAGCTTGTCGCTCTGCGCGGGCTGCACCCGCGCGACGTCGGGCACGTCCTCCACCAGATGGATGCCGCTGTCGAGCTGACCCATGGTGCCTTCCACCTCGGGGTGGCCCTTGTGGCCGATCATGATGAACTCATAACCCTCGCGGTGCAGCTTGGCCACCTCGACGTGGACCTTGGTCACCAGCGGACAGGTGGCGTCGAAGATGCGGAAACCCCGCCGTTTGGCCTCTTGTTGCACCGCCTTGCTCACGCCGTGCGCGGAGAACACCAGCGTGGCCCCGGGCGGCACATCGGCCAGTTCCTCGATGAAGATCGCGCCCTTGGCCTTGAGGTCGTTCACCACGTAGGTGTTGTGCACGATCTCGTGGCGCACGTAGATCGGCGCGCCGAACTTGGCGAGCGCGTGTTCCACGATGTCGATGGCGCGATCGACGCCGGCGCAGAAGCCGCGCGGCTCGGCCAGGATGACTTCCTGGGGCTGTGTCATGTGGTCGCCTCTGGCTGGCACGCAGCGCGCACCGTTGCAGAACCGGGAAACACCAGGAAACCGGCTTTGCCGGGCCTCAGGTGTTGCCCCCTTGAGGGGGTGGCGCGAAGCGCCGCGGGGGTGTCTCTCATAAAACCCCGATCAGTTGCACCTCGAAGCGCACGGGCTGGCCGGCGAGCGGGTGGTTGAAGTCGAACAGCACGGCGCCATCGGCGCGCACCTCGCGCACAGCGCCCGCATAGCTGCCCGTGCCGTCGGGCGTGGGGAACTGCACCACGTCACCCACGGTGTACTGCTCGGCCGGGTCGCCCAGCTCGTTCAGCAGCTTGCGCGCCACCCACTGCTGCATCTCGGGCTGGCGCTCGCCGAATGCCTCGCCAGGGGCAAGGTCGATCACCGTGCGCGTGCCCTCCTCCAGGCCGATCAGGCGCTGCTCGATGGCGGGCGAGAGCTCGCCGGCACCCAGGCTGAGCGTGGCGGGCTGGCCGTTGAAGGTGTCGATGATGACCTGGCCCTGCGCGTCGCTCATGCGGTAGTGCAGGGTGAGGAAGGAGCCGGGCTGGACGTGGGGCATGGTGCGGGCTATGCACCCGGGGAGGATGCGTGAACCGCGTATTGTAGAAAGCGCCCCGACAGGGCGACTGCCCGGGGGAGGAAACACATGCAAAGCCACCAGCGGGCGGGCCTGAAGGGCCTGCCCAGCGACGCGCGTCCGCGCGAGAAACTGCTCGCGCGTGGCCCGGCCGCGCTGGGCGACGCCGAGCTGCTGGCGCTGCTGCTGCGCACCGGCATGGCGGGCAAGCATGTGCTGCAGCTCGCCCAGGAGCTGCTCGACACCTTCGGCGGCATCGCCGGCCTGCTGGCCACCGAGGTGTCGGCGCTCAAGGCCATCAAGGGCCTGGGGCCCGCCAAGCGCGCCGAGATCGCCGCGGTGATGGAGATCGCGCGCCGCGCACTGGCGCAGCCGCTACGGCAGCGCGCCCTGCTCAACGACCCGCAGGCCGCGGCCGATTTCCTGCGCCTGCAGCTGGGCGAGCGCCCGCACGAGGTGTTCGCGCTGTTGCTGCTCGACAGCCAGCACCGGCTGATCGCGTTCGAGGAACTGTTCCGCGGCACGGTGAACCAGGCCAGCGTGTACCCGCGCGAGGTGGTGCTGCGCGCCTTGCACCACCAGGCCGCGGCCGTGGTGCTGGCCCACAACCACCCCAGCGGCCTGGCCGAACCGTCGGCGGCCGACGTGGCGCTCACGCGCAGCCTGATCGACGCGCTGGCGCTGGTGGGCGTGCGCGTGCTCGACCACATCGTGGTGACGCGTGCGCGCACGGCGTCCCTGGCGCAGCTCGGGCTTCTCTGACACAGGCACCGCCCGGCAGACCACACGGGCCGACAATGGCGGCATGAAGGTGAACACGCTCGGCGAGCTCAAGGCCATCCGCAACGCGCTGGCCGAGCGCCGCGCGCGCGAGGCGGCCGAGCGCGAAGCGCAGCGGCTGGCCGCGGCGCGGCTTGAGCGCGAACGGCGGCTGTTCGAAATCGCTGTCGGCCCGGTGCAGCGGTTGCCCGCGCACGGACGGGTGCAACCCGCCCGCCCGCGGCCCGAGCCGCGCCCTTTGCAGCGCGAGCGCGACGAGGCCGCGGTGATGCGCGAGGCCCTGTCCGACGAGTTCGACGTCGAGACCCTGCTGCACACCGACGAATTGCTGAGCTACCGCCGCCCCGGGCTGGGGCCGGACGTGGTGCGCAAGCTGCGTGAGGGGCGCTGGGCGATCCAGGCCGCGATCGACCTGCACGGCCTGCGCACCGACGAAGCGCGCGAAGCCCTGGGCCGCTTCATCCGCGAGAGCCACCAGCACGGCTTGCGCTGCCTGCGCGTGGTGCACGGCAAGGGCCTGGGTTCGCCCGGGCGCACGCCGGTGCTCAAGGGCCGCGTGCTGCGCTGGCTGGTGCAGAAGAAGGAAGTGCTCGCCTTCGTGCAGGCGCGCCCGGCCGAGGGCGGTGCGGGCGCGCTCGTCGTGCTGCTGCGCCCGGTGTGACGCCTGGCACGCCGATGTGTCGTTCCCGGCACACGCTGCTCACACCGTTGTCACGCCACCGGCGCATGATTGCGGCATGCACACGCCCCCTGGTTCGCAGGACGCCCCGCACGATGCCCAGCGCCGCCGCTGGCTGCTGGGCCTGGGCGCGCTGGCTGTGGGCGGTTGCGCCAGCACACCGCCCGATGCCGACGAACCCGAGCGCCTGTCGCAATCGCCCTGGGCGCGCGCAACCTTGCTGGATGGCGTGTCGCCCAGCGGGCCCTGGGTGCACCGGCGCTATGGCAACCGCCGCCCCACGCAGTACCGCGCAGTGGAACGCGATGGCCGGCCCGCACTGTATGCGCTGAGCGAATCGGGCAACAGCACACTGCGCCTGCCCCTGAGACCCCACCCGCTGCCGCCCGGTGCGCGGTTGCGCTTTTCCTGGTGGGTGCCGGCCCTGCTTCCGCACGCAGACCTGCAGTCCGCCGAGGCCGACGACGCGGTGGCGCGCGTGATCCTCACCTTCGACGGCGACCGCACGACTTGGTCGCGCCGCGACCACATGCTCTCGGAGCTTGCGCAACTCGTCACCGGTGAACCCATGCCCTACGCGACGTTGATGTATGTGTGGGACGACCGCTACCCGGTGGGTAGCGTGATTCACAACCCCTACACGCGGCGCATCCGCAAGCTGGTGGTGCAGCGCGGCGCCGAGGGCCTGGGGCGCTGGGTGGAACACGAACGCGACGTGCGGGCCGACTACGAGGCCGCTTTCGGCCAGGCGCCGGGCGCCCTCACCGGCCTGGGCCTCATGACCGACAGCAACAACACCGGCGCCACCGCGCAGGCCTGGTTCGGCCCGCTGGCCTTGCGCAGCCGCCCCGCGGGCGCCGCCTGACGCGACCTGAAGCCGCCAAGCCTCGGCCGGGCGCGCTTCAACCCGGGCTGTTGCGCATCCAGTCGGCGGTCTGGAAGAAGCTGCGCTTCAGGCGCTCGCGCAGCACCGGATCGACCCCGGTTTCGCCCATGGCCTGATCCATGCACGCCAGCCACTGGTCGCGCTCGACGATGCCGATGGCAAACGGCATGTGGCGCATGCGCAGACGCGGGTGACCGAAGCGCGAGGTGTAGTGCTCCGGCCCGCCCAGCCAGCCGCACAGGAACCAGAACAGCTTCAGCCGCGCATCGTCCAGCGTGCTGCCATGCGCGGCGCGCAGTTCGCGGTAGGCGGGCTCGATGTCCATCAGGTCGTAGAAGCGTTCCACCAACGCATGCACGCGCGCCTCGCCGCCGATCCACTCGTACGGGGTATCAAAGGGCGGTTTCTCTTCGATGTGCTGTGGGGATGGGTTCATGTCAATGGCGGTGCAACGGTGCGGCTGACACACCGCGCCTGCCGCGGTGCAATTGAGGGGAACCGCGGAACTGGCTATGCCAGGCCGCAGGTGCCGCCCCCTTGAGGGGGTCGCGCGAAGCGCGGCGGGGGTGTTTCATCAAACAGGCGCCTTGCGCAAGGTTTCGACCACGGGGGTGCGCAAGACGCTGCGCAGCCCCCACCAGCCCGCGGCCAGGGCCAGCAAAGCGCCCGCCACCGCGCCGGCCAGCGGCACCCAGGGCGACGCGGTCCAGGCGAACTGGAAAGCGTAGCGCGCCAGCGCCCAGCCCACCGCCACCGCCACAGCGGACGCAAGAAAGCCCGCGAGCAGGCCCACACCCAGCAGTTCGACGCGCTGCACCTGGCGCAGCAGCCCGGAGCTGGCCCCCACCGCGCGCAGGATGGCGAACTCGCGTTCGCGCTCGGCCCGCGTGGCCGTGACGGCCGCCAGCAACACCACCAGGCCGGCCGCGAGCGTGAAGGCAAACAGGAACTCGACCGCCGCGATCACCTGGCCCAGCACGCGCTGCACCTGGGCAATGGTCTGGGTCATGTCGACGTTGGTGATGTTGGGAAAGTCGCGCACCAGGGCGTTGTCGAAGCCCGCCTGCTCGGGCGCCCGGTAGGCGCTGATGTAGGTGAGCGGCACCTCGGGCATGTTCGCCACCGGAAAGATGACGAAGAAATTGACGCGCATCGACGCCCAGTCCACCTTGCGCAGGCTGGTGATGCGCCGCTCGACGGGTTGGCCCGCGATGTCGAAGGTGAGCGTGTCGCCGAGCTTGAGGCCCAGCTCCTGTGCGAGCCCGTCTTCCACGCTCAGGCCGTCCGCCTCATCGGGCGTCCAGCGCCCGGCCACGACCGCGTTGTGCGCGGGCGGCTGCGCCGCGTGCGACAGGTTGAACTCGCGCTCCACCAGGCGTTGCGCGCGGTCGGCCTCGAACTGCTCGGGCGAGACCTCGCGGCCGTTGATGGCAACCAGGCGCCCGCGGATCATGGGGAACCAGTCGTAGCGCTGCACGCCCGCATGGCGCAGCGCGGCCTGGAACGGTTCGGCCTGTTCGGGCTGCACATTGATCACGAAGCGGTTGGGCGCATCGGGCGGTGTGGCGGCGCGCCAGCTCTGGATCAGGTCGGTGCGCAGCAACACCAGCAGCACCAGCGCCAGCAGGCCGACCGCGAGTGCGCTGATCTGCACCACCGCAAAGGCCGGGCGTGCCGACACCTGGCGCGTGGCCATCACCAGCGCGCGCGGCGCGGTGGTTTCGTTCACGCTGGCGCGCAGCAGGCGCACGGCGCCGTAGCTGATGAGCGCAAACAGTGCCACAGCGGCCGCGAAGCCGCCCACGGCGATGCCGCCCAGCACCACATCGCGGCTGGCCGCCAGCAGCAGCGCGGCAAAACCCGCGACACCCAGGCCCAGCACCGCCAGCGTGGCCGGCTTGAGCTGGCCGACGTCGCGGCGAATGACGCGCAACGGTGGCACCTTGGCCAGCTGCAACACCGGCGGCAGGCCAAAGGCCAGCATCAGCGTGAGGCCCATGCCCAGGCCAAGCAGCACCGGCGCGATGGTGGGTGCGGGCAGGCTCGATTCCACCAACCCGGCCAGCAACAGCACGAACACATGGTGAACGGCCCAGCCCAGCAGCACGCCCAGCGCGCTGGCGAACAGGCCGGTGAGCGCGAACTCCAGCGTGTAGGCGCGCGCCATGGTGCCTTGCGAGAGGCCGAGCACGCGCAGCATGGCGCAGTCGTCCAGGTGGCGCTGGGCGAAGCCGCGCGCGGCAATGGCCACCGCCACCGCGCACAGCAGCGCGGCCAGCAGGGCCACGAGGTTGAGGAACTTCTCGGCACGGGCGAGCGTTTGCTCCATTTGCGGTTGCCCGCCCTGCAGCGATTCGAGCCGCACGCCGCGCGTGTCCGGGCGATCGACCACCTGCTGCGCCCACCGGCTGAACTCGGCCACGCGTGCGTCGGGCCCGGCCACGGCCAGCCGGTAGACGATGCGGCTGGCCGGTTGCACCAGGCCGGTGGCAGGCAGATCGTCGCTGTGGATCATCACGCGCGGTGCAAAGGCCAGGAAGCCGGCCCCGCGGTCGGGCTCGAACGCGAGCACGCGCGCGATGGTGAAGCTCGAATCACCGAGCAGCAGCGGCTGGCCCATGCCCAGGCCCAGTTGCGCGAGCAAGGCGGCGTCGACCCAGGCGGTCCCGCGTGCGGGCACCTCGCGCGTCGGTGCGTCGGGCGCGCCGGGACCATCGGCCACGCGCAGGCTGCCGCGCAGCGGGTAGCCGTCGCCCACGGCCTTGAGCGCCACCAGGCGCGCGCTGCCACCCTCGGCCTCGCGCGCACGGCCCATGGTCGGGAAGTTGAGCGAGAGCGTGCGCGCCAGGCCCAGGGCATCGGCACGTTCGCCGAACGCCGGCGCTGGGGGCTTGTCCGCCACCACCACCGCATCGCCGCCGATGAGCGCGCGCGCATCGCGTGCCAGACCGCCCTGCAGCCGGTCGGCAAAAAAGCCCACCGCCGTGAGCGCCGCCACCGCCAGCGTGACCGCGATCATCAGCAAACGCAGCTCACCCGCGCGCCAGTCGCGCCGCAGCGAGGTCCAGCCCAGGGACCAGAAAGAAGGCGCTCGTACGTCCATGTCGCGACCTTACCGGAGAGCAAATAACCGTGGTGTCATCCGAGACCGCCCACCGCGCCCACCGCGCCAGGCGGGAACACCGCGGAACCGGCTGTGCCGGGCCGCAGGTGTTGCGCCCTTTCAGGGGCGTGACGCGCCGCCAGGCCCGGCGCGGGGGGAGTGACCCTACTTCGTGCCGAAAATGCGGTCGCCCGCGTCGCCCAGGCCCGGCACGATGTAGCCGTGGTCGTTGAGGCCGCGGTCGATGGCCGGCGTGTAGACCGGCACGTCGGGGTGGGCATCGTGGAAGGTCTTGAGGCCTTCGGGGCAGGTGACCAGGCAGACGAAACGGATCGAACGCGGGTTGGTCTTCTTGAGCCGGTCCACGGCGGCCACGGCCGAGTTGCCGGTGGCCAGCATCGGGTCGAGCACGATCACGTCGCGCTCGTGCATGTCCTGCGGCATCTTGAAGTAGTACTCCACCGCCTGGAGCGTGGCGGGGTCACGGTACAGGCCGATGTGACCGACGCGCGCGCCCGGGATGATCTGCAGCATGCCGTCGAGGAAACCGTTGCCGGCGCGCAGGATGGAAGCCAGCACGATCTTCTTGCCATCGATCACGCGCGACTTCATCGGCTCCAGCGGGGTCTCGATGTCGATTTCCTGCATGGGCATGTCGCGCGTGAGCTCGTAGGCGAGCAGCGCGCTGAGTTCGTGCACCAGTTCGCGAAAACTCTTGGTACTGGTGTCCTTGCGGCGCATCAGCGTGAGCTTGTGCTGGACCAGGGGGTGGGTGATGACGTGGACTTCTCGGCTCATGATCGGTGCAGAAAACAAAACGGGCGCCGACCGGGCGCCCGCGAACGGCAAGTTTAGAGCCGCTGCGGCAACGGCGGCGGCACTGCGTCGAGCACCAGACGCTGCGGGTTGGCGTAGCACAGGAAGTGCTTGTTGGTCGCCCGCCCCACGGCGCACAGGCCCACGCGCTCGGCCACCTGCAGGCCCATCTGGGTGATGCCGCTGCGCGAGATCACCGCGGCCACACCCATCTGCGCGCTCTTGATCACCATCTCGCTGGTGAGGCGGCCGGTGGTGTAGAAGACTTTGTCGAGCATGTCACCGCCGTCATGCGCGACGTCGTCCTGAAGACTCAGCCAGCCGGCGATCGTGTCGACCGCGTTGTGGCGGCCGACGTCCTCCACGAACAACGCCAGTTCGGTGCCACGAAAGAGCGCGCAGGCGTGCACCGAACCGGCCGACTTGTAGGTGCTCTCCTTGAGCCGGATGGCGTTGACGATGGCGTAGAGTTGCGACTGGCGCAGCACACCGTCGGGCAGGCGGATCGCGTCGATCTCGTCCATCAGGCCACCAAAGACGCTGCCCTGGCCGCAACCGGTGGTGACGACGCGGCGCGCCGTGCGCTCCTCGATGCGCTGGATGCCTTCGCGCGTCTTCACGCTCACGGCGTTGACGTCCCAGTCCACGGTGACGGACTCGACCTCGTCGACCGATGCGATGAGGCGCTGGTTGAGCAGGTAGCCCAGTGTCAACCACTCGGGATGGGCGCCCAGCGTCATGAGCGTGACGAGTTCGCGCTTGTCGACGTAGACGGTGAGGTCGCGCTCGGCGGGGATGTGCACCTCGCTGGCGGCGCCGAACTCGTCCGTCACCGACACCCGTTGCGTGAGCGGTGCGCTGGCCTGCGTGAGCTGTGGGCGGCGCACGGCGGGCGGGGCTGTCAGGGTGGCGGTGTCGGCGCTCATGGGCGAAGTATGCGGTGCAGGGGAAAGCCTTGCTGGCAAGGCCACAAGAAAAGAGGCCCCGGGTGGGGCCTCCTTGCGGGAACGCAGCGCCGGCTCAGGTCTTGGGCGCGGCGGGCGTGTAGACGAACGGGCCGGGGTCGGCGCAGGCCACCGCCTTGGGCGACGCCTGCTTGCCGGCACCTGCCGTGGTCTTGAAATGGTTGGCCGCAGCCTTCTCCATGCTCTTGCACAGCTGGAAGCCCGCGACCTTGGCGCCGTGTGCGGCCTTGGCCTTGGCCTCGTCGGCCTTGGCCGCGGCCTCGGGCGTGAGCGGTGCCGGCGCAGGCAGCTTGGCGTGCGCGGCCGTGATGGCCAGCCCGGTCAGGGCGGCGAGCAGCAGTTGTTTTTTCATGTGCAGTCGTCTCCTGGGTCGGGTCATGCCTTGGCCGGGGCGGCCGCGGGGTCGGGTTTGGTGGCCGTGCGCTGGGCGGGGATCTTGCCGGCCTTGATGTCGTCGTACCAGAGCTCGTGGTGTTCCTTGGCCCAGGTCTCGTCCACGTAGCCGGTCTTCATGGCGCTGTAGGCGCCACGCATGCCCAGCGTGCCCATGTAGATATGGCCCATGAACATCGCCATCATCAGCACCGCGGCGCTGGCATGGATCATGTGGGCGACCTGCATGTTGGCGCGGGTGTACTCCACCGCCGGCACGATCTTGTCGAGGAACACGCCGGAACCGGCCACCAGTGCGCCGAGCAGGAACACACCGGCCCAGAACAACACCTTCTCACCGGCGTTGAAGCGGTGTGAGGGCACCTCCTGGCCACCGAACAAGCCACCGGCCTTCAACAGCCACTGCATGTCTTCCTTGCTCGGCATGTTGTCGCGCACGAACACCAGGAACACCACCACGAGGGACACCACGAACAGCGGGCCGACGAAGTTGTGCAGGTTCTTCAGGGCGTAGGTGAGCCAGCCGAACAGCGTGCTGCCCATGACCGGCAGCAGGAAGAACTTGCCGAACGCCATCACGATGCCCGAGACCGCCAGTGCGACGAAGGCGATCGCGTTGGTCCAGTGTGCGGCACGCTCGAAGTAGGTGAAGCGCTCGATCTTGCGGCCGGTCTCCTTGCCATGCAGCTCGATGGTGCCCTTGGCGAAATAGAACAGCGCCAGCGCCACCAGTGCGATCAGCAGCAGCGAGCCGCCGTACGGAATGATCCAGTTGTTGCGCACCTGGCGCCAGGCCTCACCGGCGGTGGTGAGGCTGGAGCCCGGGTACTGAACGAAGCCCTGGATCAGGTTGCCGTACTCGGGGTAGGGCAGCATCGTCGAGCCGGTGACACCCTTGCTCACATCGCGCCACATGGGCGCGTTGTTGCCGGGCTGCACCTGGCCACGCTGGGCATTGTTCTGCTCGGCGTAGTTCGGGGCGGTGTCGGCGTCGGGCCGGATCTCGAAGATGTTCTGGCTCTTGATGCCGCCCTGGGCAGCCGGAGCGACCTGCTGGCCCTGGGCCGGCGCCGGATCGTCTGCGGGGTCGACCTTGAGCGCCTGGGCCTGCGCCCAGGAAACGCCAAGACCGAGCACCGCAGCCGCCAGCACGGCCCGCCAGCGCGTCGTGGTTGTGGTGTGCATGGACAAGCCCTTACTTCTGCGCACCGATGCGCTGGTAGTCGTTCTGGCCGTACTGCGCACGCGCCTTGAGCTGCTGCTCCCAGCTGCCCTTGTCGCCGGCCTTCCAGCCGGTCTGCACGTACTGGCTCTCGTGGGCCACGCCCTGGTAGGAGGCGTTGTCCTGCTTGACGCCGTTGGCGTTCATTTCCTGCGGCTGGTCGCCGCAGGCCGCGAGGCCCAGCAGCGCCGCCACGGCGAGGGAGGTGAAGGTCAGGCGCTTGATCACGATTTCTGTCCTTGTGCGGTGCCGTAGGCGGTGCCCCAACCCCACACCTCGGCACCCTTGCCGCGCGTGAGGACCCGGTTGCGGAAGATGTCGGCCACGACGTCGCCGTCACCGGCGAGCAGCGCCTTGGTCGAGCACATCTCGGCGCAGGCGGGCAGCTTGCCCTCGGCCAGACGGTTGCGACCGTACTTCTCGAACTCGCTCTGGCTGCCGTGGGCCTCGGGGCCGCCGGCGCAGAAGGTGCACTTGTCCATCTTGCCGCGCACACCGAAGGTGCCCTGCGAGGGGAACTGGGGTGCACCGAAAGGGCAGGCGTAGCTGCAGTAGCCGCAGCCGATACAGACGTCCTTGTCGTGCAGCACCACACCTTCATCGGTGCGGTAGAAGCAGTTCACCGGGCAGACGGCCATGCAGGGTGCATCGCTGCAGTGCATGCAGGCCACCGAGATCGACTTCTCGCCGGGGACGCCGTCGTTGAGGGTGATCACGCGGCGGCGGTTCACGCCCCAGGGGACCTCGTGCTCGTTCTTGCAGGCGGTGACGCAGCCGTTGCACTCGATGCAGCGCTCGGCGTCACAGATGAATTTCATTCGTGCCATGGTGTTCTCCTCACGCCTTCTCGATGTTGCAGATCGTGGTCTTGGTTTCCTGCATCATCGTCACGATGTCGTAACCGTAGGTGGTGCCGGTGTTGACGGCTTCGCCGCGAACGACCGGGAACGCGCCATCCGGGTAGTAGGGCTTCATGTCCGTGCCCTGCCAGTGGCCCGAGAAGTGGAACGGCATCCAGGCGTGCTCGGCGTCCACACGCTCGGTCACCAGGGCCATCACCTTCATGCGTGCACCGGTCGGCGTCGACACCCAGACCTGTTCGCCCTGACGGATGCCGCGCTCGGCCGCCGACTTCGGGTTGATCTCGACGAACATGTTTTGCTGCAGTTCGGCCAGCCAGGGGTTGGAGCGCGTCTCCTCGCCACCGCCCTCGTACTCGACCAGGCGGCCGGAGGACAGGATGAGCGGGAATTTCTCGTGCATCTTGTCCTCCACGTTCTTCGCCTGCAGCGACTTGTAGAGGATGGGCAGACGCCAGCGGTTCTTCTGGTCGTCGTGGCTGGGGTACTTGGCGATGAGGTCCGGGCGCGTGCCGTAGATCGGCTCGCGGTGCTGCGGAATCGCATCGGGGAAGTTCCACACCACGGCGCGCGCCTTGGCGTTGCCGAAGGGGTGGCAGCCGTGCTTCATGGCCACGCGGATGATCGCGCCCGTCGGGTCGGTCTTCCAGTTCTTGCCTTCGGCCTTCTGCTGCTCGTCGGCGCTGAGTTCTTCCCACCAGCCCAGCTTCTTGAGCAGCAGGTGGTCGAACTCGGGGTAGCCCGTGGTGATCTCGGCGCCCATCGAGTGCGAGCCATCCTCGGCCAGCAGGCTCACGCCATCGCGCTCCACGCCGAAGTTGGCGCGGAAGTTGCCGCCACCGTCCATGACGTGCTTGGAGGTGTCGTACAGGTTGGGCGAACCCGGGTGCTTGACCTCGGGCGTGCCGAAGCAGGGCCAGGGCAGACCGAAGTAGTCGCCGCTGATGTCGTAACCGGTTTCCTGGTCGACGACCTTGCCCTTGGCCTTGAGCGTCTTGATGTCGAAGGCACCCATGTGGCGCATGTGGGCCTTCAGACGCTCGGGGCTCTGGCCGGTGTAGCCGATGGTCCAGACCGAGCGGTTGATCTCGCGCAGGATGTCCTCGGGCACCGGCTCGTCGCGGCCCTTGATCTTCTGCATCTTGTAGTTCTTGCTGAGCTGCTCGCCGAAGCCGAGCTTGGTGGCCAGCTCATGCATGATCATGTGATCGCTGCGGCTCTCCCACAGAGGGTCGATCACCTTCTCGCGCCACTGGAGCGAGCGGTTGGATGCGGTGCACGAACCGCTGGTCTCGAACTGCGTGGCGGCAGGCAGCAGATAAACCTCGCGCTCGGGGTTGATCTTGTCGCTGGGCATCGCCGCCATCGACGCGGTGGCCGACGGATACGGGTCGATCACGACCAGCAGGTCCAGCGCGTCCATGGCCTTCTTCATCTCCAGACCGCGCGTCTGCGAGTTCGGCGCATGGCCCCAGAAGAACATGCCGCGGATGTTCGGGCCCTGGTCGATGAGCTCGTTCTTCTCGAGCACACCGTCGATCCAGCGCGACACCGTGATGCCGGGCTTCTCCATCATGCCCTCGGCGTACTGCGACTTGATCCAGTCGTAGTCGACGCCCCAGGCGGCCGCGAAGTGCCTCCAGGAGCCGGCGGCCACACCGTAGTAGCCAGGCAGCGAGTCGGGGTTGGGGCCCACGTCGGTGGCGCCCTGCACGTTGTCGTGGCCGCGGAAGATGTTGGCACCACCGCCGCTGACACCGACGTTGCCCAGCGCCAGTTGCACGATGCACGAGGCACGCACCATGGCGTTGCCGATGGAGTGCTGCGTCTGGCCCATGCACCACACCAGCGTGGAAGGCCGGTTCTTGGCCATCATCTCGGCCACGCGGGCCATCTGCTCTTCCTTGACGCCGCAGGCCTCTTCCACCTTGTCCGGCGTCCACTTGGCCATCACGTCGGCCTTGACGGCTTCCATGCCGAAGACGCGATCATTGATGTAGCGCTTGTCTTCCCAGCCGTTCTTGAAGATGTGATACAGCAGACCGAACAGGAAGGGCACGTCAGTGCCCGAGCGGATGCGCACGAACTCGTCGGCCTTGGCCGCGGTGCGGGTGAAGCGCGGGTCCACCACGATCATCTTGCAGCCGTTCTCCTTGGCGTGCAGCATGTGCAGCATCGAGACCGGATGCGCCTCGGCGGCGTTGGAGCCGATGTACAACGCGCACTTGCTGTTCTGCATGTCGTTGTACGAGTTGGTCATCGCGCCGTAACCCCAGGTGTTGGCCACGCCGGCCACCGTGGTGGAGTGACAGATGCGTGCCTGGTGGTCGCAGTTGTTGGTGCCCCAGAAGCTCACGAACTTGCGCATCAGGTAGGCTTGTTCGTTGTTGTGCTTGGAAGAGCCGACGAAGTACACCGAGTCGGGCCCGCTGGCCTCGCGCAGCGCCTTCATTTTCTTGACGATGCCGTCATAGGCCTCGTCCCAGCTGATGCGCTGGTACTTGCCGTTGACGAGCTTCATCGGGTAGCGCAGGCGGTACTCGCCGTGGCCGTGCTCACGCAGCGCGGCGCCCTTGGCGCAGTGCGCGCCGAGGTTGATCGGGGAGTCGAACACCGGCTCCTGGCGCACCCACACGCCGTTCTCGACGATGGCGTCCGTCGCGCAACCCACCGAGCAGTGGGTGCAGACGGTGCGGCGAACCTCGATCTTGCCGGTGCCGTCGATCGACTTGCCTTCGGCCGCCTTGGCCTTCTTCACCAGCGTGAGCTGCGTGGCGGCCAGGCCGACACCCAGGCCCAGGCCCGAGCGGCGCAGGAAGCCGCGACGGTCCATGGTGGGCAGTGCGGCAGAGAGCCCGCGCTGCAGGTGGTGAACAAGCCCGGTGTGTGCGCGCGAGGCGCCGCCACCGGCGTGGGGGGATTTTTTGGTCAGCAACATGGTGTGTCTCCTGGGAGGCCTTCAGGCTTGCCTTGGGGGCGTACCCGCGGGCCGGCGGGACGGTTCGGGGGGCGCTTCTTTTCGGTCAGACCGGCACGTCTCAGATACGGGCCGTGCTGTAGTAATGCTTGATGTGATCGCTCAGGGCATAGCCGCCGCCGCGCTTGGGCGCGGGCTTGGTCTGGGTCGTGGCGGTGTCCTGCGATTCGACGCGCGGCAGCACGGCAGCCGCCGCGGCCAGCGCGCCCACCGTGGTGGCGCCGGCGAACACGGTGCGGCGACTCAGGCGCGTCTGCTGGTCGCCGGATCGGGGGGCGTCTTTCATTCATGTCTCCAAGGCTGCACAAGACCCGCACACACCACGTGTGGGCTCTTTGCATAAGACCGAATCTACTGCGCCCGCCATGCACGTGCAACCGCTCGTCGTCCCCAATGAACTTCGCTGCAGAGCAACATGCCGCCACCATGCCAGCGACACCCGGCACAGCCTGCCCTGCTACTCTTTTAATAGCCAGAACCATGCCAACTTCATGGTTGAGAACAACTCGCAAACAGGTGCCGTCCTGGGCACCAACTGCGGGCTAACCCGCAGAACTTTGGTCTACGGCAAGGATGGTTTGCGCCAGTCTATCGCCGGTTGACGCGACAAGTTGTCGCACCTGCGGCCCCACGAGCGACCCGCGCACGGCGTCGGGATTGCGCCAATGTCCGAGTGAATCGATCGACCTCATTCCTAGAATGCCGCCGGTGGACAACAACGAAACGATCTCTTCCGGCCCCGAACGCACGCTTGAGGGCTGGCCCGACTGGTCCATCCTGGTGGTGGACGACGAGCAGGGGATGCTCAATTTCCTGGTCAAGACGCTGGCACCGCGCTGCCATTTCGTGATGAGCGCCACCAGCGCCGAGGACGGCGCCGAATGGTTGCGCGGCCATCGGGTGGATCTGGTGGTGCTGGACATCTCGCTGCCCGGCAAGAGCGGTGTCGAATGGCTCAAGGAATTGCGCGAGCAGGGTTACAGCGGCGAGGTGATCCTGATCACCGCCTTCGCCGACCTGGACACGGCCATCGAGGCCCTGCGCGCAGGTGCCTCGGACTTCATCCTCAAGCCGTTTCGTGTGCCGCAAATCCTCAATGCGATCAAGCAGTGCCACGAGCGCGCACGGCTGCGGCGCGAGAACTTCGTGCTGCGCCGCACCGTGGCACACGCGCCGATGAACCGCGCGGCGCTGGTGGGCGAGTCGCCCGCCTTGCGGGCGCTGCGCGCGTCGCTCGAGCGCGTGGCCGCTGTGGACAGCACGGTGTTGCTGCAAGGGGAGTCAGGCACAGGCAAGGAACTCGTGGCGCGCGAGCTGCATGCGCGCAGCGCACGTGCCGGCGGGCCGTTCGTGCCGGTCAACTGCGCCGCCATGTCGCCCGAGCTGATCGAGAGCGAGCTTTTCGGCCATGCCAAGGGCGCCTTCGCGGGCGCCACGCGCGCACGGGACGGCCTGTTCCACTATGCCCAGGGCGGCACCCTCTTCCTCGACGAAGTGGCCGAGCTGCCGCTGCCGATCCAGGCCACGCTGCTGCGCGCCCTCGAGGATCTGAAGATCCGTCCCGTGGGCAGCGAGCAGCTGGTGCCGGTGAACCTGCGCATCGTGGCCGCCACCAACCGCGAACTCAGCGCCGAGGTCGCCGCCGGGCGCTTCCGCAAGGACCTGTACTTCCGCTTGCAGGTGGTGGAACTCACCTTGCCGCCTTTGCGCGAGCACAAGGAGGACATCCCCGCGCTGGTGGCGCACTTCATGGCCCAACTGGCGCCCGCGCTCGGTGCCGATCCCCTGAGCATCAGCAGCGATGAGATGGCATTCCTGCAGCAATACGGCTGGCCGGGCAACGTGCGCGAACTGCGCAACCTCATCGAGCGCTCGCTCATCCTGGGCAACCTGAACGTGTCGGCGCTCTACCCCGGTGCACCCAACGCCCTGCCCGAAGGCCGGCCGATCGATCTGCAATCGCTGGAGAAGATGCACATCCTCTCGGTACTGGATTCGGTGCACGGCGACAAGACCCGTGCGGCGCAACTGCTCGGCGTGTCGCGCCGCACACTGGAGCGCCGCGTGGCCGAATGGGGCCAGGCTTGAGCGGCTGGCGCACCCCGCACTGGCTGGCGAGCTCGGTGCGCAACAAGCTGCTGGCCATGGCATTGCTGCCGCTGCTGGTGGCGTTTCCGCTGCTGGTGCTGGCGCTGGCCGTCTGGAGCAACCAGGCTTACGACCGGCTGCTGATCACCAAGGTGCGCAGCGACCTGGCGGTGGCCCAGGGCTACTTCGATCAGGTGCTCATCGAGGTCGGCTCGGGCACGCTGGGGGTGGCCGATTCGCGCGCACTGGCCGATGCGCTGCGCCCGGGAACGCCCGAGGCGCGCGCGCAGCTCTCCGCGCATCTGGCCGCGGAACGCGAGCGACTGGGCCTGGACTTTCTGGTCCTCTACGACGCCGCAGGCCGCCCGATCGCGCGCGGTGCGCCCCCCGGCCTGAGCCTGGAGGACCAACGGGCGGGCCAACAGCCGCTGCCAGCGGCCCTGGCCAACACGGTGCAGACGCAGCGCGAGCGCGCCAAGGCCAGGCTGCTGATCCTCGACAACCTGGCCCTGCGAGCGATGGTGCCGCACCTGAGCTCGCGCACCAGCATTGCGCTGGTGCCCACGCGCAACGCCGCCCCCACGCAGCGGCAGACGGAGGACCGCGCGATGGTGGCTCAGGCCACGCTGCCGGTGATGGACGCGCAGGGCCGCCGCCTGGGCGTGCTCAGCGGTGGCCTGCTGCTGAACCAGAACCTGGACTTCATCGACCACATCAACCGCATCGTCTACCCCGCGGGATCGCTGCCGTTCGACAGCCAGGGCACGGCCACGCTGTTCCTGGAGGACGTACGCATCACCACCAACGTGCGTCTGTTCCAGGACCGCCGCGCCATCGGCACGCGGGTGTCGCAGGCGGTGCGCAACACGGTGCTGGGCGAAGGCCGCACCTGGCTCGATCTGGCCTTCGTCGTCAATGACTGGTACGTCTCGGCCTACGAACCTTTGACGGACGCGCAAGGGCAACGCGTCGGCATGCTCTATGTGGGCTTCACGGAGCAGCCATTTCGCTTGATGCGATACGCCATGCTCGCCCTCATCGGGCTGATCTTCGGCGGGGTGATGGCCGCCTCCGCCTGGTTCTCGCTGCGCTGGGCGCGCAGCATCTTCGAGCCGGTGCAGCAGATGAACCTGACCATGCAGCGGGTGGAACAGGGTGACGGGGCTGCCCGCGTGGGTGAGCTGCAGGCGCGCGACGAGCTGGGTTCGCTGGCCGGCCACCTGGACCAGTTGCTGGATGTGATTGCCGACAAGACCGAGGCGCTGCAGCGCTGGGCCGACGAGCTCGACCGCAAGGTGGCCGAGCGCACGCAGGAGCTGCAGGCCAGCAACGCCTCGCTCAAACTGGCGCAGGAGCAACTCGTCAAGAGCGAGAAGCTCGCCGCCATCGGCCAGCTCACGGCCAGCATCGCGCACGAGATCAACAACCCGATCGCGGTGATGCAGGGCAACCTGGACCTGATGCGCGACACCCTGGGACCGCGCGCCGATGCGGTGCGTGGCGAACTCGCGCTGCTGGACCAGCAGATCGAGCGCATGCGCATCATCGTGACGCAACTGCTGCAGTACGCGCGCCCCACCGAGTACGCAGGCTACATCGATGCGCTGGACCTCAACCGCACGGTGGAGGACTGCCTGGTGCTGGTGAGCCACCTGCTCGCCAAGACCGGCATCACCATCGAACGCGATCTGCAGGCCACGCACCGCGTCGGCATCAACCGCCAGGAGTTGCAGCAGGTCATCATCAACCTGCTCATCAACGCCATTCAGGCCATGCCCGATGGCGGCGCGCTGCGCCTGAGCACGCGCGACAGCGAGGCCGGCGCCGAATTGCGGGTGATCGACAGCGGCTCGGGCTTTCCCCCGGCGGCACTGGAGCGCCTGTTCCGGCCGTTCTTCACCACCAAGAACGACGGCAACGGCCTGGGCCTGTGGATCAGCCAGGGGCTGGTGGAGCGCTATGGCGGGCACATCAGCGCCGCCAACCGCAGCGACGGGCCACGCGGCGCTGTGCTGTCGGTGAGCCTGTACACCGAACCGCAGGCACCGCAGGCCACAGCCACCGGCAACGGCCGTCCGGGCGCGCAGTGATTCAGGGCTGGGGGCCGTCGTAGCCTTCGATGACCACGATGTCGGCCACCGACACCGGCGCACGCAGCGCCACCGCGGCCTGATAGGCCGGCGAGTGGTAGCAGGCCAGTGCCTGCTCGTACGACGGGAACTCGATCACCACGTGGCGGCTGCGGCTGTCGCCTTCCACGCAGGTGAAGCGCCCGCCGCGCACCAGGAACCTCGCGCCGTGGGCGCGAAACGGCTCCGCGTTGGCGGCGATGTAGTCCTTGTAACGCTCGACGTCGTCCACATCGACATGCGCGACCCAGTAACCCTTGGCCATGTGCCTGCCCCGGTTCACACCAGCATGTCGAAGCCCTGGGCCTCGACGCCGATGAAGGCGTTGGTGAAGGCCGCCAGCGCAGCATAGAAACCGGCCTTGGGGTGGGCGGCGATGGTGTCACACAGCTGCGGTACCCACGGCTGCACATGCGCGCTGAAGAACGCGCGCTGGCGCGTGAGGTTGGCGATTTCCACGTCGTCGCCTGCGATCAGGTAGCGCATGACCTCGCAGACATAGGCCACGTGGTCCTCGGTCTCGGGCATGGCTTCGTCGCGCGCGAGGCCCAGCTCGGCCAGATCGCTGCGCAGCTTGGCCAGCGGCTTCTCGTTCAGGAAGCCACTGAGGTAGTGCGAGCCAAACAGGAAGATCTCGGGCTTGCCGACGCCGCCGAACAGCGCGTCGTATTCGTCGGCGATCTGCGCGTCGCTGCGCTCGCGCGCCGCGGCCACCACGGCACGCCAGGGTTCCTCGAGGAAGGCACCGGCCGCGGGCGCTTCGGTGGCGGCCACGCGCAACTGGCTCAGCAGTTCGGGGGCGGGCGGCGTGTAGTACAGGGCCGCCAGCAGGCCGTAGACCTCGGCGCGCGCGGTCTCTTCGTCAAGGGTGGACGAGACGGGGATGCGTTCTTGCATGGCGTTGCTTCTCAGACGTCGGTGATGCGGGCCTCGCCCGGGTTGGAGTAGATGTCGACGACGCGGCAGTCGCCGCACATCTTGAGGCGCTCCAACGCCTCGCCCTGGAACATGGCGTGACCCGAGAGCTTGGCCAGCATCACCTCGACACCCTTGAGCGTGCCGAACGGCTTGCTGCAACGGATGCAGGCGTAGGGCTGCGCCTCATTGAGCACACGCGGCTGCTTGCGCTGCTCGGTGAGCAGCAGGCGCGGCTCCAGCGTGATGGCGTCCTCCGGGCAGGTGGTGGCGCACAGGCCGCACTGCACGCAGTTCTTCTCGACAAAGCGCAGTTGCGGACGTTCGGCGTTGTCGAGCAGTGCGTTGGCCGGGCAGGCGCTCACACAGCTCAGGCAGAGCGTGCAGGCGTCCTTGTCGACGTTGACAGCGCCGAACAGCGCGGGCGCGGGCAAGGCCACGGCCTGCGCGGTGCGGTTGAGCGCGGCGCTGTCCTGCAGCAGGTGGTCGATGGCCAGTTCGAGCGTGGCGCGCTTCTCGGCCTGCACCGCAAAGCTGGCGCGGCGCTTGACGCCCTGCGCCGGCGGCGAGGCGAGTTGCGTGTCCAGCGTGGCCACGTCATCGGTGCGGATGAGGCGGAAGTGCGTGCCGCTGTAGCCCAGGCCATTGACGATGGCCTGGGCCACCGCCATCTGCTCGCGCAGCGCGCTCTCGTACTGCGGCGCCTCTTCATGGGTCATCAGCACCCACACCTGGGCCGCACCGTAGGCGAACGCGCTGAGCCACACATCAAGCCCCAGCGAGGCGGTGTGCCACAACGGCAGCGGGATCACGCGCGCCGGCATGCCCTTGATGGCCTTGGGGCGCAGCATGGCCTCGCGACCGAGCGCGTCGATCAGTTCGCTGCCTGCGTCCTGGCTGTGCAGCAGCAGCGCGGCGTCCTGGCCACCGGCCTTGGCGTAGGTGGCAAGCACGGTGCGCAGCTTGGTGCCCTGCTCGCTGGCGCGCGGGTAGGCGTAGCTCAGCGCACCGGTCGGGCACACCGTGGTGCAGGCGCCGCAGCCCACGCAGAGGTTGGGGTTCACCGCGATCTGCTGGCGCTCGACCTCGCTGCGGATGGCCAGCGCCGAACACACCTGCACGCAGGCGTCGCAGCCGACGGTCTCGTTGCGACCGTGTGCGCAGAGCTTTTGCTTGTAGAGGAAGAACTTTGGCTTCTCGAACTCGCCCACGAGGTCGCGCAGGCGCACCAGCGCGGCGACGCCGGCGTCGCTGTTCGCGCCGCCGGGCAGGTGAAAGTAGCCCTGCGGGTGTGCGTGTTGCGTGAACGCGGGCTGCGCGCGCAGATCGACCACGACGTCGAAGCGTTCGCGGTGCGCCTGCGGGTCGCGCTGGAAGTTGATCGCGCCGACCGCCTCGCAGGCCTTCACGCAGGCGCGGTGGCTCTTGCATTTGTCGAGGTCGATCTGGTAGTCGAGCCCGATGGCACCCTCGGGGCAGGCGGCCACGCAGGCATTGCAGCGCGTGCACAGGTCGAGGTCGATCGGGTTGGCGCTGTCCCAGCTGACGTCGAAGGCGCCGAGCCAGCCGGTGACGGCCACCGCCTGGCCACTCACCACCGGCCAGCGGCGCGATTGCTGTCCACGCCCGCCTTGCGCGAGCACGGTCACGTCCAGCACATCGGCCACGCGCGCGGCCAGGCGCTCGGCCTCGTCCAGCGGGCCGATGATCAACGTGCGGCCGGCGCTCTTGTAGGTGACGGTCGGCACCGGCTCTGGGTCGGGCAGGCGCGCGGCCGCCAGCAGCGCGGCCATCTTGGGCGTGGCGGCGCCGGCCTCGCGGCTCCAGCCACCGGTTTCGCGCAGGTTGACGAACCTGATCGGACGCACATCGAGCGCGACAGCGCCCTCCGTCTGTTCGCTCAGTTCGTTGAACAGGCGGCTTTCCTGGGTGCAGGCCACCACCAGTTCATCGGTGCTGCGGCAGGCGCGCTGAAAGGCGGGCGCGTCGCGCCGGCACAGCGTGGTGTGCGCGCTCAGGTCCTCATCCAGCGCCTGTCCCAGGGCTTTCGCGTCCAGGGGCATGGTCTGGTTGCAGTTGCAGATCAGCGTGGTCATCGTGGGGCGGGTTCGGGTCGGCCATCTCTGGGCCGGGGGTGGCGGCGGTGGATCCGCCGTCCGTGGACGCCGATGGCGCAGCGGCCTCGGCGGTTTTCTTCTCGTCGGGGTCGTCGACGAGCTTGAGGAACTTGGCGCCCACCATCATGGCCAGCTCGGCCTTGGACAGCGGGCTGGGCTTGCTGTAGTCGTCGATGTAGACGTCCAGGCCGTCCATCACGTTGAAGTGCGGATCGGCGAAAAGCTTCTTCACCGCCGCGTTGCGCACGTCGCTGGAAACGTCCTTGGCCACGAAGCGGCTGAAGTCGGACTCGGGCGTGAGCTGCGCGACGTCGTCCAGCGTCGGTGCCGGGGCCTTGGCCTCCTCGGGCTCGGCGTGCGGCGCGGGCGCTGCGGTCGGCATCTGCGAGGCGGGCGCGGGCACCGGCGCGGCAGGCGTCGGCGCCAGCACGGGTTCGGGCGGCAGCGCCTGACCGCTGCGCACCGCTTCCTTGCGTCGCGACCAGCGCGAGAAGAAACTGCCTTCGTCGGTGCTCATCGCTTGTCCGTGCTGATGCGCACCGGTTGGCCGAAGCGGTCCGTCAGCGGCTTGAAGCTCTCGGGGCGCTTGCGCTTCTTGGGCTCGGGCACGTAGGTGGCGTCCACGAAGGCGCGCATCCAGTCCACCACCTCGTCGGGCGCCGGCACCTGGTCCACCCGCTCCTGCGCGTCGAGCCAACGGCCGGCGTCGTGGTAGCTCAGGGTGGTGATCAGGGGTGCTGCCATGGGTTCGCCATCGAGCAGGCGCGCCTCGTCGAGCCGCCACATGACCCAGAAGCAGGGCTGCGGGCTGCTGAGGTTGAGGAAATAGCCCTCGGCATCGTCGCGGAACAGCTCGACACGAAAACGCGGGTGCAGCCAGTGGGTGCTGCCGGCGGGCGCGTGCGCGGCGTCGATCGGTTCCACCGCCTGCGGCTCGTGCACCTCGTCGGGCTCGAGCAGCGCGGCCTCCTCGGGGGCGGCGTGCAGCATGACGTCGGCCAGCACCCAGCGCCAGGGCTGCCAGCGCGCCATGGGCCCGCTGACCGGCTCGCGGCGCATCACGACGTCGACCTCGATCACGGGCCGTTGTCGCGCAGGGACGGACGTATGGTGAGCATGCATATCAAGGCGAGACTGTACGTCATCGCCCCGGCGCACGCTGCCGTGCGCCTGCATGACCAGCAAGGTCAATATGTCTCGAGGTGCAGGCGGCCCTCACGCTGCAGTGCAGCACCCACCGCTTCCCAGTCGAGCCCGGCGCCGGTGGCGATGTCGCGCAGGGCCAGCACCACGCCCTCTTCCATGCTCTTGAGGCCGCAGACGTAGAAGTACGTGTTCGGGTCTTTCAGCAACGCGGCGAGGTCGGCGGCGCGCTCGCGCATCGCATCCTGCACGTACTTGCGGGGCTGGCCCGGCGTGCGACTGAAGGCGAAGTTCGTGTCGATGAAGTCTTTCGGCAGGCTCTGCAGCGGGCCGAAATAGGGCAGCTCCTGCTGCGTGCGTGCGCCGAAGAACAGCATCAGCTTGCCGCCCTCGAACTTGCCCGAGGCGCGCAGGCGCCGGCGCCACTCGGTCATCGCGCGCATCGGCGCCGAGCCGGTGCCGGTGCAGATCATCACGATGTGGCTCTTCGGGTGGTTGGGCATGAGGAAGCTCGCACCGAACGGCCCGATCACCTCGACCTTGTCGCCGACCTTGAGGTCGCACAGGTAGTTGCTGGCCACGCCACGTACCGGGCGGCCCTGGTGATCCTCCAGAACGCGCTTGATGGTGAGCGACAGGTTGTTGTGGCCCGGGCGCTCGCCGTTGCGCGGGCTGGCGACGCTGTACTGGCGCGCGTGGTGGGCGCGCCCCTTCTCATCGGTGCCGGGCGGGATCACGCCAATGCTCTGCCCTTCAAGCACGGGGAACGGCAGGTTGCCGAAGTCGAGCACGATGTGGTGCGTGTCGTACTCCGTGCCGACCTCGGTGACACGCAGGTTGCCCACCACCGTGGCGGTGACGGTCTTGTGCGCGGCCTTGGGGCCGTAGAGGTTGGTGTAGGCGTGCGCGGCCGACCAGGGCGGCAGCGTGGCGCCGTAGCGCGTGGCGATGAATTTGTCTTCCGTGGCCGCGAGCGCAGGGGTGGCGGGCGCTGGCGCAGCGGCCGGGGCGGCTTCGGCCACGTCGGCCCCGGCCGCGGCCAGCTCCTCGGGCGGGAGCTCGGCGGGCAGCGACTCCCAGCCGAACTGCTCCTCGATGGAGTAGGCGCGCACCCTGGGCATGGTGCGCCAGTTGTCGATCGACCCCGTGGGGCACGGCGGCACGCAGGCCATGCACAGGTTGCACTTGTCGGCATCGACGACGTAGTTGTTCGCGTCGTGCGTGATCGCCCCCACCGGGCAGGTCGCCTCGCAGGTGTTGCACCGGATGCAGATTTCCGGGTCGATCAGGTGCTGCTGGATCACAGCGAGTTCAACGGGCGCATTCATAAGCATTCTCCAGACAACGAGGGCCCGTCAACATGCACGGGCCCAAGCCAGGGATGCCGAGGAACCGGCTTTGCCGGGCCTCAGGCATCGTCCCCCTTCCAGGGGAAAGCGGCGTCAGCCGCGCAGTGGGTCAACCGAATCTCACGTATTCGAAGTCGACCGGTTGGCGGTTGATGCCCATGACCGGCGGCGCGATCCAGTTGGCGAACTTGCCAGGCTCGACGACGCGACCCATCAGCGACGCAACGAAGGCGCGATCTTCCGCCGTCGGCAGCCACTCGTCCACCTTGGCGTTCCATTCCGCTTCGCTGACCACGCGGCCATCGGGCGAAACCTTCACGCCCGCGAGTGTGCCGATGTTGCGGTGGAACGCCTTGTGCGGCACCTTCAGGCGATGCGGCAGGCCGGCCTTCTCGATCAGCTTGTTCCAGCGCTCCACGCCGGCCATCGAGTCCTTGATGTAGTCGTCGCGCAGCACCTCGTTGAGCGCGTTGAGCATGGGCACTTCCTTCTCGGTCAGTTGCCCGCCCTGCACGTCCAGGATCTTGTAGGTCTGGCCCTTGAGCACGTGGTCGTCGCTGCGCTTGCCCTCTTCGTAGCGGCCCTTGAGGCCGGAGCTGTAGAAGGTGGCTGCGTTGCTCGACTGGTCGGCACCGAACAGGTCGATGGTGACCGAGTAGTGGAAGTTCAGGTAGCGCTGGATGGTGGGCAGATCGATCACGCCGGCCGCGCGCAGCTTGGCCGGGTCGTCGGTCTTGAGCTCGTTCATCATCTGGCAGGTGCGCGTGATCACACGGCCCACGCCCGACTCGCCCACGAACATGTGATGCGCTTCCTCGGTCAGCATGAACTTGGTGGTGCGTGCGAGCGGGTCGAACGCGGACTCCGCCAGCGCGCAGAGCTGGAACTTGCCGTCGCGGTCGGTGAAGTAGGTGAACATGAAGAAGCTCAGCCAGTCGGGCGTCTTCTCGTTGAAGGCCTCGAGGATGCGGGGGTTGTCTGCGTCACCGCTGTTGCGCTCGAGCAGGGCCTCGGCTTCCTCGCGGCCGTCGCGGCCGAAGTACTTGTGCAGCAGATAGACCATCGCCCAGAGGTGGCGGCCTTCTTCCACGTTCACCTGGAACAGGTTGCGCAGGTCGTACTGGCTGGGGGCGGTCAGGCCCAGGTGGCGCTGCTGTTCCACCGACGCGGGCTCGGTGTCGCCCTGCGTGACGATGATGCGGCGCAGGTTGGCGCGGTGCTCGCCAGGCACGTCCTGCCAGGCGGCTTCGCCCATGTGGTCGCCGAAGTGGATCTTGCGGTCGGCGTCACCGGGGTTGAGGAAGATGCCCCAGCGGTAGTCGGGCATCTTCACGTGGCCGAACTGCGCCCAGCCCTGCGGGTCCACGCTGACGGCGGTGCGCAGGTAGACGTCGAAGTTCTGCGAACCCTCGGGGCCCATGTCCTGCCACCACTGCAGGTAGTTGGGTTGCCAGTGCTCCAGTGCGCGTTGCAGCGTGCGGTCCTCGGAGAGATTGACGTTGTTGGGAATCTTTTCGCTGTAGTTGATCGTGGACATCGCGGTGCTCCTGCGGGTTTCCTGTCGGTGGACTGTCCTGAGGTTGCGGCTGGCTCCACCGGAGAACCCACCGCACAACGTTGAAGTTCAGACCCTGTTGAAGTCGAACATGGCCTTGTCGCCCTTGCCATAGACCTTGAGCGCGCCCTTGTCGCCGACGGCGTTGGGGCGGATGAAGATCCAGTTCTGCCACGCGGTCAGGCGGCCAAAGATGCGCGTGAGCATGTTCTCCTTCTGCGCGAAACGCAGATTGGCCTCCAGGCCGGTGAGGGCATCGGGCGACATGGCTGCGCGCTCCTCGATCGCGATGCGCACCTCATCGGCCCAGTCGATGTCGTCGGGGGCCGAGGTCACGAGGCCGAGTGCGAGCGCCGCGTCGGCGTCGAGCGCCTTGCCCACGGCGGCGCGCACCGCTTCCATCGGCGCGGCTTCCTCGTAGAAGCGGCGCTGAAGGCGCGACTGGCCGTTGACCATCGGCAGCAGACCGAGGTTGAACTCACCCAGCGTGATGCGCGGCGCCTTGGCGGGCTCGTCGGGCAGCGCCAGCATGTAGGTGCGGTCGGCGCAGAAAGCCAGCTCCGCCAGCGAACCGGCGAAGCACGAACCCGGCTCGACCAGCGCGAACAGGCTGCGCGAGGACACATCCAGGCGCGCAAAGGTGCGGCGCAGCAGGCCGATGGTTTCGCGCACGAACCAATGGTCCTGGTGACGCAGCAGCGTGGCGTCGCTGGCCAGCACGGCCTCGGCATCGCCCTCCGTCTTGAGCAGCCAGGTGCCGATGTCGAGTTCGTTGGTGCGCAGGTTCAGGATGGCGTCGTCGAGCTCGCGCGCCATCTGCAGCGGCCACCAGGCGGCGCCCGCAGCCTCGATGCCGGCGATGTCGGTGGGCTGTGCACCGGTGGGCGCCTTCACCGTCAGCGTGGCGGTGCGCTTGGCGCGGTCGATCGTCACGCTCACATGGGCGTATTCGATGCCGTCGGCGCTGTCGGTGCGCTGCACGCGCGGCAACGCCACGCCCTTCGCGTCGGCCGGGCGGTCGCTCTGCGCGGCCAGCGCGGCGGCACGCTCCTGCACGTGGGCAGCAAACTGCTGCGGCTTGGCGATCGAGTCCACCAGGCGCCACTCCACCGCCTTCTTGCCGCGCACGCCTTCGCTGGTGGTGCAGAAGATGTCGGCCAGGTCGTGGCGCACATGGCGCTTGTCGGTCACGCGGGTAAGGCCGCCGGTACCGGGCAACACGCCCAGCAGCGGCACTTCGGGCAGGCTCACGGCGCTGCTGCGGTCATCGACCAGCACGATTTCGTCGCAGGCCAGGGCCAGTTCATAGCCGCCGCCGGCGCACGCCCCATTCAGTGCAGCGATGAACTTCAGACCGCTGTGCTTCGAGGAGTCTTCGATGCCATTGCGCGTCTCATTGGTGAACTTGCAGAAGTTGACCTTCCACGCGTGGCTGGAGAGGCCGAGCATGAAGATGTTGGCGCCCGAGCAGAACACGCGGTCCTTCAGGCTGGTGACGACCACCGTGCGCACCTGCGGGTGCTCGAAGCGCACGCGGTTGAGCGCGTCGTGCAGTTCGATGTCCACTCCGAGGTCATAGCTGTTGAGCTTGAGCTTGTAGCCGGGGCGAATGCCGCCGTCCTCGTCGATGTTCACGGCGAGCGTGGCGGTGGGGCCATCGACGCTGAGTTTCCAGTGACGGTACTGGCTCGGGTCGGTGCGGTAATCGACGGATGCGGGCTGGCTCATGGCGGTCTCCTCGGGGGGCAGGGGCGACATCAGCAGAACATTGCCGGTGTCGTCAACGTGACCGGAATAATAGTGCATGTCTTGAGACGACGTCAATGCACTTTGATGCATGTTAACGCCGCCCGTCGGACAATGGTCAGGCGGCGACGAGCGCCCGCACCCGGTCCCGCAGGGCGGTGAAGGCCTCGTCGACGCCGTCGTGGGCGCTGGTGTTGAAGTGCAACTCGGCCTTGGAATAGAAAGCCGAGCGGCCGGCAAGAATGCGCTTGAGGTCTTCCATGGCCTCGCGGCTGGCGGCCATGGGGCGCATGTCGCCCTGTGCCGCCACGCGGCCCATGTGGTCGGCCGGGTCGGCCTGCAGCCACACGGTGGTGCAGTGGGCCAGCAGCAGGTTGAAGTTGGCGGCGTCCGACACCAGGCCGCCGGGCGTGGCGATCACCACCTCGGGGTAGATCTGGATCGCCTCTTCCAGTGCGCGGCGTTCATAGCGGCGGTAGGCCGGCGTGCCGTACAGCGCATGGATTTCCTCGATGCTGCAGCCAGCGAACTTCTCGATCTCGCGACTGAGTTCGATGAAGGCGTAGCCCAGGTCGTCGGCCAGGCGCTGCCCCAGCGTGGACTTGCCCGCGCCACGCAGACCGATGAGCGCGATGCGGGTGCGCCGTGTGGCGTCGGTGTCGGCCTGGCCCTGGCCCAGTGCGCCGCCGATGGCGACCCGCACGCGGCGCAACTCGGCATCGGACCGCCCGGTGAGCATCTCCCGGATCAAAAGCCATTCGGGTGAGCTTGTGCTCACATCGCCGATCAGTTCGGCCAACGGGCAATGCAGCGCGTCGGCCACCTGCAGCAACACCAGAATCGAGGCGTTGCCGGTGCCGTACTCCAGGTTGGCAAGGTGGCGCTCGGACACATCGGCGGCCAGCGCCACCGCCTTGCGCGTCATGCCGCGGCGCGAGCGCAGGGTGCGCACGCGCTCGCCCAGCGCCAGCAGAAAGGGGTGGCGCACCTCGTCCTCTGACGCGGCGGGCGGGGGAGTGATGGCGGTGCTGGCGTCGGCGTCCATGGTGGGCAGGACTGGGGTTGTCGGGCTTGCCAAATGGCACAACATGCACTTTAATGCACGTTCTGCCGCACGCAAGATAGTGCACTTTATCGCCAAGACGGCCCACACACCAGCCCCCGCCATGACACAGACCCCCTTGTTGCCCAACATCGTTGCCGGAAAGGCCCAGCCGGGCCAGGGCGCCGGCACCCCTTTGTTCGACCCGGTGCTGGGCACCGAACTCGTGCGTGTGAGCCGCGAAGGGCTGGATGTGCCGAGCGCCTTTCGCTTCGCGCGCGAGCAAGGCGGCGCCGCGCTGCGGGCCCTCACCTACCGCGAACGCGCCGGACTGCTGGCCGCCGTGGTGCAGGTGCTGCAGGCGAAACGCGACGACTACTACGCGATCGCCACCGCCAACTCGGGCACCGTCACGCGCGACTCGGCGGTCGACATCGACGGCGGCATCTTCACGCTCGGCCAGTACGCGAAGTGGGGCGAGAAGCTCGGCGACGCTCGCGCCCTGCTCGATGGCGGCCGCATCCGCCTGGGCAAGGACGAAGGCTTCCAGAGCCAGCACATCCTCACGCCCACACGCGGCCTGGCCTTGTTCATCAACGCCTTCAACTTCCCGAGCTGGGGCCTGTGGGAAAAGGCCGCACCCGCGCTGCTGTCGGGCGTGCCGGTGGTCGTCAAGCCCGGCACCCCCACCGCCTGGCTCACGCAACGCATGGTGCAGGACGTGGTCGAGGCCGGCGTGCTGCCGGCGGGCGCGCTGTCGGTGATCTGCGGCTCGTCCGCCGGCCTGCTCGACGCGCTCGAACCCTTCGACGTGCTGTCCTTCACCGGCTCGGCCGAGACCGCGGCCGTGATCCGCAGCCATGCGGCGGTGGCGCAGCGTTCGGTGCGCGTGAACATCGAGGCCGACAGCCTCAACAGCGCCCTGCTCGACCCCACTGCCACCGCCGACAGCGAGGCCTTCAAGCTGTTCGTGGCCGAGGTGGTGCGCGAGATGACCGTCAAGAGCGGGCAGAAGTGCACCGCGATCCGCCGCGCCTTCGTGCCGCGCGCGCTTTACGACGCCGCAGCCGAGGCCATTGGTGCCAGGCTGGCCAAGACCACCGTGGGCAACCCGCGCAACGAGGCGGTGCGCATGGGCGCGCTGGTGAGCCGCGCGCAGTTCAACAGCGTGCGCGAAGGCCTGGAACAACTGCTGGCCGAGGCGAAGCCCCTGTACGACGGCCGCACGCAAGCCCTGGTGGACGCCGACCCCGCCGTGGCCGCCTGCGCGCAGCCCGTGCTGCTGGGCACCACCGACCCGGTGGGCGCGCGCGTGCTGCACGAGGTGGAGGTGTTCGGCCCGGTGGCGACGCTCATGCCCTACGACAACGAAACCCAGGCCTGCGATCTCATCCGCCGCGGCCAGGGTTCGCTGGTGGCCTCCGTCTACAGTGCCGATGCGGCCTTCACCGCGCGCGCCGCGCTCGAACTGGCCGACAGCCACGGCCGCGTGCACGCCATCTCGCCCGAGGTGGCGCAATCGCAGACCGGCCACGGCAACGTGATGCCGCACTCGCAACACGGCGGCCCCGGCCGCGCGGGCGGCGGCGAGGAGCTGGGCGGCCTGCGCGCGCTGAACTTCTACCACCGCCGCAGCGCGGTGCAGGCGCACACCGGCGCGCTGGATGCGCTGGCAGCCCAGGCAACGACCCTGAGCCTCTGACACGAGACGCCCCGACAGGAGACAACCATGAGCCAGCCCGATGTGGCCGCACCGCCGGCACGCTTCAACTTCGCCCGCCACCTGATCGAGCGCAACGCCGCGCGCGCGGGCAAAACCGCGCTGATCGACGACCAGGGCCGCCTGAGCTACGGCGAGCTTGCCGACGCGGTGGCGCGCTTCGGCGGCGCGCTGAGCGCATTGGGCCTGCGCCGCGAGGAACGCGTGCTGCTGTTCGCGCACGACAGCAGCGACTGGGTGGTGGCCTTCCTCGGCGCGCTGCACGCAGGCGTGGTGCCGGTGGCCATCAACACCCTGCTGCCCGCCAAGGACATCGCCTACATGCTGGGCGACAGCCGCGCGCAGGCCGTCATCACGTCGGGCGCGCTGCTGCCCACGCTGCAGGAGGCGCTGGCCCTCGGCGGTCATGAAGTGAAGCACCTGATCGTCTCGCGCGGCAGCACATTGCCGGCCGGTGCCCACGCGTTCGATGCACTGTTGAACGCAGCGCAGCCCGCCACCGCGGCCGACACGCACGCCGACGAGCCCGCGTTCTGGCTGTATTCCAGCGGCTCCACCGGCGCGCCCAAGGGCACGGTGCACACACAGGCCAATCTGTACTGGACGGCCGAACTCTATGGCCGCGGCGTGCTGCAGATGCGCGAGAGCGACACCGTGTTCTCGGCCGCCAAGCTGTTCTTCGCCTATGGCCTGGGCAACGCACTGAGCTTTCCGCTCAGCGTGGGTGCGAGCGTGGTGCTGATGGCCGAGCGGCCAACGCCGCAGGCGGTGTTCAAACGCCTCACCGAACACAAGCCCACCATCTTCTGCGGTGCGCCCACCGGCTACGGCGGCATGCTCGCCAACCCCGACCTGCCGCCGAAAAGCGCGGTGTCGCTGCGCCTGTGCTCCTCGGCGGGCGAGGCCTTGCCGCAGGACATCGGCGAGCGCTGGACGCGCCATTTCGGCGTCGAGATCATCGACGGCATCGGCTCCACCGAGATGCTGCACATCTTCCTGTCCAACGTGCCGGGCCAGGTGCGCTACGGCACCACCGGCTTTCCGGTGCCCGGCTACGCGGTGGAGCTGCGCGGCGAAGACGGCCAAACGGTACCGGACGGCGAGATCGGCGACCTCTACATCCAGGGGCCGAGCGCGGCGCTGCTGTACTGGAACAACCGCGCCAAGAGCCGCGACACCTTCCAGGGCGGCTGGACCAAGAGCGGCGACAAGTACCTGCGCAACGCCGACGGCACCTACACCTACGCCGGCCGCAACGACGACATGCTCAAGGTCAGCGGCATCTACGTGAGCCCGTTCGAGGTGGAGGCCACGCTGGTGCAGCACCCCGCGGTGCTGGAGGCCGCGGTGATCGGCAAGGAAGACAGCGACGGCCTGACCAAGACCAAGGCCTACGTGGTGCTCAAGCCCGGCCAGCAGGCCAGCGCGGCCGACCTGCAGGCCTTCGTGAAGGAGCGGCTGGCGCCCTACAAATACCCGCGCTTCATCGAGTTCCTCGACGAGCTGCCCAAGACCGCCACCGGCAAGATCCAGCGCTTTCGCCTGCGCGAGCGGGAGAAGGCGGCGGGTTGAGCGCCGCCGCACGACAGCGCGGCGTCAACCCACCTCGAGTGCCGTGAGCGCGTACTGCCTCGCGAGATCGATGCGCGGTGCCGGGCCGCGGTACATGCGGGCGGTGGGAAAGCCGGGGACCATGCCGTGGCGCTCGGCCAGCGCCACGGCTTCGCGGTTGGGCTCGGGCACGTCAAGCCAGACCGGCTCGCGCAACACCACGCAGCCCAGCAGGGCGTCGAGCAGGGCATCTGCTATCGCAGGCGTGTCGGCGCACAGCGGGCCGATCTTGTGCCCATGGATGCAGGCGCGCACCACGCCGTAGCCGCGCAGGCGCCCGTCCTGCAACCAGCCCAGCGCCATGCCGTGGCGCTGCTGCATCCAGGCCTGCAGGAACACCGGCCGCGGCTCGGGGTGGAAGGCGCGGTCGTAGGCGGCCAGGGCAGAGAACGGCAACCCGGTGAGCTTGACGATGTGCGGATCGCGCGGGCGAGGCGAGCGCCCGGTGGCCTGGTAGCGGCGGTTGCGCCAGGCCAGGTCGAAGCCACTGCGCCGGTAGCTGGATTGCTGCTCGACCACGCCATCGAGCCCCACCACGCAGCCCTTGAGATGGTCCAGGGCGGCGTTCCACACCGCCAACCCCAGGCCGCGCCCGCGCCAGGGCGGGCGCACGATGTACAGCCCCAGGAAGCCGTAGCTCACGCTGTAGCGCAGGCCGCTCACCGAGGCCACGGGTTCGTCGTCCACGCGCGCCATGAAATGCCCGCGCACGTCGATGGGGTGGAAGATGTCGGCGTCCTGACGGCCGGGGTTCCAGCCTTCGTCGTCGGCCCATTCAAGGGCCAGGCCCAGGTCGGCGCGCGACATGCGCTGGATGTGGTGGTGGCTCAGGTGCGGCATCGCGGTGACCTCCTGCGGTGAGGCACCGATGACACCGGAAACCGCCCGGGCGCGACATACCCCCGCGGCGGTATTCACGCCCCGGGGGAAACACCAACCCCGGGGTGCGCGACTCAGGTTTCCTTGGAGATCTTGATGCTCGGGAACTTCGAGGAGAAGTCCTTGGCCTTGGCGGCGATCTTGATCGCCACCTGACGCGCCACGCCCTTGTACAGGCCCGCGATCTCGCCTTCCGGATCGGCCACCACGGTGGGCATGCCGCTGTCGGCCTGCACCCGGATGCTCATGTTCAGCGGCAGCGCGCCGAGGTAATCCATGCCGTACTCGGCCGCCATGTTCTTGCCGCCGTCGGCACCGAAGATGTGCTCCACGTGGCCGCACTTCTCGCACACGTGCACGGCCATGTTCTCCACGATGCCCAGGATGGGCACGCCCACCTTCTCGAACATCTTGATGCCCTTGCGCGCGTCGAGCAGCGCGATGTCCTGCGGCGTGGTGACGATGACCGCGCCGGTGAGCGGCACGCGCTGCGACAGCGTGAGCTGGATGTCGCCCGTGCCGGGCGGCATGTCGACGATGAGGTAGTCGAGGTCTTTCCAGTTGGTCTGGCGCAGCAGTTGCTCCAGCGCCTGCGTGGCCATGGGCCCGCGCCAGATCATCGCTTCGTCGCGGTCGATCAGGAAACCGATGGAGATGCACTGGATGCCGTAGTTCTCCATCGGCTCCATGGACTGCCCATCAGCGCTTTCGGGCCGACCCTCGATGCCGAGCATCATGGGTTGGCTGGGGCCATAGATATCGGCATCCAGCACGCCCACCTTGGCGCCCTCGGCGGCCAGCGCCAGGGCGAGGTTGACGGCGGTGGTGCTCTTGCCCACGCCGCCCTTGCCCGAGGCCACGGCGATGATGTTCTTGACGTTGGGCATGAGTTGCACGCCGCGTTGCACGGCATGCGGGATCACCCTGGTGGCGAGGTTGACCGACACGTTCTCCACGCCCGGCACCGAGCGGGCGGCCGCGATCAACGCCTTGCGCAGCGCCGGCATCTGGCTCTTGGCGGGGTAGCCAAGCTCGACGTCGAACGACACGTCACCGTCGTGCACCTGCAGGTTCTTCAGCGCCTTGGTGGTGACAAAATCGCGCCCGGTGTTCGGGTCCTGCACGGCTTGCAGCGCCTGCATCAGCGCCTGTTGATCGACGGACATGGGGGAATGGCTCCAGGGGAAAGTGGGGTCTGCGCGCGGCCAGCGGGGGCCGGGCGTCGCTCTGCGGCGGCGGCAAGTCTACCGTCCGGGGGCGCCGGGGGGGATTCACGCAGAACGCGTACGGGCATGTTCGTTGGCCGGGTCCGGTCGGCGGCGACCGGGATATCCGGCTCCGCTCATGTCCCCCGGGGCGGCTGCGCCGCCCCTCCTCCTTTACTTCGCTACGCCGGACACCCCGATCACCGCCGACCTCGTTGGCACTCGACGCAGGCACATGCAACCGCTCCTTCAGCTCGCGGGTGTGGGGTGCTCCACGCAGCGGCATAAAGGAGGAGGACCGCGCAGCGGTCCGGGGGACAGCCGCGGAGTGGAGTACCCCGCGACCGCGAGCGTGCGCGAGGGGCCAGGAGCGAAAGGCATCGAAAGCCCGGCCCCCATAAAATCCCCGGTTCCCCAGAAGAAAGCCCCGCCATGAGCCCGCGCCGCCTGTTCGTCACCACCGCCCTGCCCTACGCCAACGGCCACTTCCACATCGGCCACATCATGGAATACATCCAGGCCGACATCTGGGTGCGGTTCCAGCGCATGCAGGGGCATGAAGTGCACTTCGTCTGCGCCGACGACGCCCACGGCGCGCCGATCATGATCGCGGCCGACAAGGCCGGCAAAACGCCCCAGCAGTTCGTGGCCGACATCGCCGCCGGGCGCAAACCGTACCTTGAAGGTTTTCACATCGGCTTCGACAACTGGCACAGCACCGACGCGCCCGAAAACCACGAACTCGCGCAGCAGATCTACAAGGATCTGAAGGCCAATGGCCTTATCGAGACCCGCACCATCGAACAGTTCTTCGACCCCGAGAAGAACATGTTCCTGCCAGACCGCTTCATCAAGGGCGAGTGCCCCAACTGCCACGCCAAGGACCAGTATGGCGACAACTGCGAGGTCTGCGGCAAGGTCTACAGCCCCACCGACCTCATCAATCCGTACTCGGCGCTGTCCGGCGCCAAGCCGGTGCTGAAACACTCCGAGCACTTCTTCTTCAAGCTCTCCGACCCGCGCTGCCTGGACTTCCTGAAAGCCTGGACCAACAGCGGCGCCGTGCAGCCCGAGGTGCTCAACAAGATCAGCGAGTGGATCGCGCCCGACGAGCACGGCAACACCAAGCTGGGCGACTGGGACATTTCGCGCGATGCGCCCTACTTCGGCATCGAGATCCCCGACGCACCGGGCAAGTACTTCTATGTGTGGCTGGACGCCCCGGTGGGCTACCTCGCCTCGCTCAAGAACTGGCTCGGCAAGCAAGGCATCGACTACGGCGCCTTCATGGCCGACCCGCGCACCGAGCAGTACCACTTCATCGGCAAGGACATCATCACCTTCCACACGCTGTTCTGGCCGGCCATGCTGCACTTCAGCGGCCGCAAGACGCCCAACGCGGTGTTCGTGCACGGTTTTCTCACCGTCAACAACGGCGAGAAGATGAGCAAGAGCCGCGGCACCGGGCTGGACCCGCTGAAGTACCTGAACCTGGGCATGAACCCGGAATGGCTGCGCTACTACCTCGCGGCCAAGCTGTCTGCGCGCAACGAGGACGTGGACTTCAACCGCGAAGACTTCATGCTGCGGGTCAACAGCGACCTGATCGGCAAGTTCGTCAACATCGCCAGCCGTGCAGCGGGCTTCATCGCCAAGCGCTTCGACGGCCGGCTGGGCAAGGCATCGGCCGACGGCGCTGCGCTGCTGCAGTCGCTGCAATCGCGCGCCGCGGGCGTGGCCACCCTGTTCGACACCCGCGAATACGGCAAAGCGCTGCGCGAGGTCATGACGCTGGCCGATCAGGTGAACGCCTACGTCGACCAGAACAAGCCCTGGGAGCTGGCCAGACAGGAGGGCCAGGATGCGCGGCTGCACGATGTGTGCAGCACCTGCATCGAGGCGTTTCGCCTGCTCACGCTCTACCTCAAGCCCGTGCTGCCCGCCCTGGCCACTCAGGTCGAGGCCTTCCTCCAGGTCAAGCCTTTGCAGTGGGCCGACGCTGGCCACCTGCTCGGCGCGGGCCATGCGATCAACGCCTACCAGCACCTCATGCAGCGCGTCGACGTGAAGCAACTCGACGCCCTGTTCGAGCCGCCGCCGGCCCCGGTGGAAGCCGCGCCGCTGCCCGGCGGCGAAGCCATCGTCGAGACCATCACCATCGACGACTTCGCAAAGATCGACCTGCGCATCGCGCGGATCGTCGAGTGCGAGCGCGTGGAAGGCTCCACCAAGCTGCTGCGCCTCACGCTCGACGTTGGCGAGGGCAAAACGCGTAACGTCTTCAGCGGCATCGCCAGCGCCTACCAACCCGAGCAGCTCAAGGGCAAGCTCACCGTGCTGGTGGCCAATCTGGCGCCGCGCAAGATGAAGTTCGGTGTGAGCGAAGGCATGGTGCTGGCGGCCAGCCACGGCGACGAGAAAGCCGAGCCGGGCATCTACGTGCTGGAACCCACCGCCGGCGCGAAGCCCGGGATGCGCGTCCGGTGATTACTTCCGCTGCAGGTCCGGATCGGGCATGGTCCCGGTGCGGATCACCCGCAGGTCGCGGTCGTAGGCGACGCTGAAGATCATCGGCTCGGTCTGGCCTTTGGGCTGGAAGCGCCAGTCCTGGCTGGTCTCGCCGTTCAAGGGGAAGGTCTGCACCATGCGCGGCTTGCCGAGCATGCGGCGCACCTGCTCCATCGCCATGCCGGGCTGCACCTGGGCGAAGTTCTCTTGCGTGAGCACCTGCGAGACCTTCACCAGCACGCCATCGGCACCCACGGTGATCATGTAGTTCACCACGCCTTCAGGCTGGCGGTTGTACTCGTAGATCTGTGCGCCGTCGGCGCCCTCCCACACCGCCTCGGGCTGGCCGAACTTCTCGCGCACGTCGGCGTCGGTGGAGACGCCGGGCTCCAGCTCGGCGATGTTCTGCAGATCACAGGCGCCCACGAACCCCACCGCGGCCAGGGCGGCGGTGATCAGGCGGCCCAGGCGCCACCAGGCGCTGGTCGTGTCGGGTCGGGTCATGCAACGCTCTCCATCGTGCTCGGGCCGCGCAGTGTAGGCCGTCACGCCGCATTGCGCGTAGCCATCGGTAACATCGGCGCATGGCCAACCTGCCCCCGCTGGCGTCGTTTCGCCCCCGCCTGATGGCGGATCTGCGCGGCTACGACCGCGCCCGCCTCGGGCGCGACGTGGGGGCCGGCCTCACGGTGGGCATCGTGGCGCTGCCCCTGGCCATGGCCTTTGCCATCGCCAGCGGCCTGCCGCCGCAGGCCGGCCTGTGGACGGCCATCATCGGCGGGCTGCTGGTGTCCGTCCTGGGTGGCACCTCGGTCCAGATCGCCGGCCCCGCGGGCGCCTTCATCGTCATCGTCTACGGCATCGTCGAACGCTACGGCGTGGCCAACCTGCTGATCTCCACCGCCAGCGCCGGGGTGCTGCTGTTCCTGCTCGGCCTGTTCAAACTCGGCGCACTGGTGCGCTTCGTGCCCGTGAGCGTGGTGATCGGTTTCACCAACGGCATCGCCGTGCTCATTGCGCTCTCGCAGCTGCGCGACCTGCTGGGCCTGCAGGTGGAGAAGATGCCCGCGAGTTTCTTCGGCCAGATGCACACCCTGGCCACGCACGCGCAGCACTGGAACCCCTGGGCCTTGCTGCTGGGCGTGCTGTGCGTGCTTGGCCTGTTCATCTGGCCGCGGCTGTGGGCCACGGATTCGCGCTTTCGCCGCCGCATCGAGGCGCTGGAGGTGCCCGGTGCGCTGCGCGCCACCTCGCGCATTCCGGGGCCGGTGATCGCCCTCGTCACGCTCTCGCTGCTGGCCTGGGCCATGCAGTGGCCGGTGGAGACCATCGGCACGCGCTTCGGCGGCATACCGCAGGGCCTGCCCGCGTTCGTGCTGCCCGAGTTCTCCTGGGAAACCGTGCGCCTGCTCGTCACGCCCACGCTCACGATCGCGCTGCTGGGCGCGGTGGAGTCGCTGTTGTGCGCACGCGTGGCGGACCAGCTCTCCGAGACGCCCAAGCACGACCCGAACCAGGAACTCATGGCACAGGGCGTGGCCAACGTGGTGGTGCCGTTCGTTGGCGGCATGCCGGTCACCGGCACCATCGCGCGCACGGTCACCAACATCCGCGCCGGCGCAACCTCGCCCATCGCAGGCATCGTGCACTCGGCCACGCTGGCGCTGGTGGTGCTGGCGGCGGCGCCGCTGGCCTTTCACATTCCGCTCGCGGTGCTGGCCGGGGTGCTGCTGTTCGTGGCCTGGAACATGGGTGAGTGGCGCGAGTTCGCGCGCCTGAAGCATTTCAGCAACCACTACCGGCTCATGCTGCTGAGCACCTTCGCCGTCACCATCGTGTTCGACCTCACGGTGGCGGTGGAGCTGGGCCTGGTGCTGGCGGTGGTGCTGTTCGTGCGCCGCCAGCAGGACATCTTCCGCGTCGAGCCGCTGGCCATCGCCGAGGGCCGGCAGACATGGCGCCTCTACGGCTCGCTGTTCTTCGGCGCCGTCACCAAGATCGACCCGTTGATCGACGCTGCACAGGCCGCTCCCGGCCCGCTGCACCTGGTGCTGGACGCGCAGCTCATGGTCTCGCTCGACACCACCGGGCTGGACGCGCTGGAGCAGTTGCACAAGACGTTGCAGCGCAAGGGCGGGCAGCTAGAGATCACCGGCCTGCAGGCCCAGCCGGCCTCACTGATGCAGCGTTCGGGCTTCGCCGGGCGACTGGCCGGGGCGAATGGTGCCGGCCGGTAAAATGACCGGTTTCCTGCCCCGGACCGCCCCGCCATGTCGTTCTTTCGCCGCCCCGACTACCGCTCCGAAACCACCGAGTTCATCGACCAGCTCAAGGCCAGCCGGCCCGGGCTGGAGCAGGCGCAGCGCCAGGGCCGCGCGCTGCTGTGGGACAAGCAGATCGACCGCGAGCTCGCCGCCCAGGCCGAGGCCGCCCGCGTGGCGCAGAAGCCCTACGTCTACCAGACCGAGCCCGGTTTGAAGTGAGCAACGAGCCGGCGCCGATCCTCGACGAGGCCCCGCAAGGCCTGGACGAGGTGCTGCCCAAGGTGGTGGACGGTGTCGCGCTCGCGCGGCTTTACGGCGAGCCGCTGTTCAAGCTCCCCCAGGACCTGTACATTCCGCCCGACGCGCTGCGCGTCTTCCTCGAGGCCTTCGAGGGCCCGCTGGATCTGCTGCTCTACCTGATCCGCAAGCAGAACTTCAACATCCTCGACATCCCGATGGCGGGGGTGACGCGCCAGTACCTGGTCTATGTCGAGGAGATCCGCGCGAGCAACCTCGAACTCGCCGCCGAGTACCTGCTCATGGCCGCGATGCTGATCGAGATCAAGTCGCGCATGCTGCTGCCGCCCAAGAAGACGGCCGAGGGCGAAGAAGCCGAAGACCCGCGCGCCGAGCTGGTGCGCCGACTGCTCGAGTACGAACAGATGAAGCTCGCCGCGCAGCGCCTCTCTGAAGTGCCACAGTACGGACGCGACTTCCTGCGCGCGCAGGTCTATGTGGAGCAGGCCCTGGTGCCGCGCTTTCCCGATGTGAACGCCCTCGACCTGCAAAGCGCGTGGCGCGACATCCTCAAGCGCGCCAAGCTGGTGCAGCACCACAAGATCAGCCGCGAGGAGCTCTCGGTGCGTGAGCACATGAGCATCGTGCTGCGCAAGCTGCAGGGGCGCCAGTTCGTCGAGTTCGGCGAGCTGTTCGACGTGAGCAAGGGCCAGCCGGTGCTGGTGGTCACCTTCATCGCCATGCTCGAGCTCGCCAAGGAAACACTGATCGAGCTGACCCAGGCCGAGGCCTTTGCGCCGATCTACGTGCGCCTGGCCTACACGCCGGCCGCCTACACCCCGGCGGCCTGAAGCGCGTCCGCCGCCCAGGCCACGCCGCCAAACCCACCCGACCATGACCCAAGATTTCGACGTGCTGGTGATCGGCAGCGGCCTGGCCGGCCTGACCACCGCGCTGCACCTGTCGGCCACGCACCGCGTGGCCGTGATCACCAAGCGCGCCCTGCTCGACGGCTCCAGCAACTGGGCGCAAGGCGGCATCGCCGCGGTGCTGGCCGAGGGCGACAGCTACGCCTCGCACGTGGAGGACACGCTGGTGGCCGGCGCCGGCCTGAGCGACCGCGAGGCCACCGAGTTCACCGTCCAGAACGCGCCCGCGGCCATTGCCTGGCTGCGCGAGCTCGGCGTGCCTTTCTCCACCGAAGCCGGCGAACTGCACCTCACGCGCGAGGGCGGCCACAGCCACCGGCGCATCGTGCACGCGGCCGACGCCACCGGCGCCGCGGTGCAGGCCACGCTGGTGCAGCGCGTCAAGGACACGCCCAACATCGCCGTGTTCGAGCACCACATGCTGGTCGACCTGATCACCGACCGCCGGGTGCCCGGCTCGGGTACCGAACCCCGCTGTTTCGGCGCCTACGTGCTCGACACCGTCCGCGACGAGGTGATCACCTTCGCGGCGCGCCACACGGTGCTGGCCACGGGCGGTGCAGGCAAGGTGTACCTCTACACCACCAACCCCGACACCGCCACCGGCGACGGCATCGCCGCCGCGTGGCGCGCGGGCTGCCAGGTGGCGAACATGGAGTTCATCCAGTTCCACCCCACCTGCCTGTACCACCCGCACGCCAAGAGCTTCCTCATCACCGAGGCGGTGCGCGGCGAGGGTGGCATCCTCAAGCTGCCGCCGCACCTGGGCGGCCACCGCTTCATGCCCGACCACGACCCGCGCGCCGAACTTGCGCCGCGCGACGTCGTGGCGCGCGCGATCGACTACGAGATGAAGAAGCACGGCCTCGATTGCGTGCACCTGGACATCTCGCACCAGAGCCCCGAATTCCTGCGCGAGCATTTCCCGAACATCCTGGCGCGCTGCGCCGAGCTCGGCATCGACATCACCAAGGAGCCGATCCCCGTGGTGCCGGCTGCGCACTACACCTGCGGCGGCGTGGTCACCGATCTGGATGGCCGCACGGAGATCGGTGGCCTGTACGCGGTGGGCGAAACCACCTGCACCGGCCTGCACGGCGCTAACCGCCTGGCCAGCAACTCACTCGTGGAGTGCATGGTGTTCGCCCAGGCAGCCGTGGACGCGATTCGCGGCGCACCGCTGGACGCACCGCCTGCCCTGCCCGAGTGGGACGACAGCCGCGTGACCGACGCCGACGAGATGGTGGTGATCTCGCACAACTGGGACGAGCTGCGCCGTTTCATGTGGGACTACGTGGGCATCGTGCGCACCAACAAGCGCCTGGAGCGGGCGGCGCACCGCATCACCCTGCTGCAGCGCGAGATCCAGGAGTTCTACGCGCAATTCCACGTCACGCGCGACCTGCTGGAATTGCGCAACCTGGTGCAGGTGGCCGACCTGATCGTGATGTCGGCCATGCTGCGCCACGAAAGCCGCGGCCTGCACTACAGCCTGGATTACCCGGACATGCTGCCGCTGGCGAAGCCGACCATCCTGGTGCCGCCCGGGCGCTGAAGCTTCAGGGCTGGTGCAGGCGCGCCGGCAGCCAGCCGCGCAGGCTGTTGAGGAAAGCGATCTCCCGCACGGCCGACAGCGCCGACACCGGGATCACCGCTTCACGCACCCGCCCCTCGGCGAGCGCCACCTGACGGCCGATGCCGGGCAGCAGCCCGCAGTCCAGTGCGGGCGTGAGCCAGGTTTCTTCGTCCTCGAAGCGCAGCGCAACATTGCCGCGCACGCACTCGGTGATTTCGCCGTCGTCGTTCCACAGCAAGGTGTCGAACACGCCATGCAGCGCGCTTTCGGCCGCTTCGTAATGCGCGCGCCGCGTGGTCTTGTGCCGCACGAAGGGTGAATGGGCATGCAGAAACGGCCGATGCGCGAGCATCAGCGACACCGGCACAGGCGCGGTGACCATGGCGTATGCGCTGGCCACGACTCGGCCGTCGCGCGAGCACAGCACGCGCACGCGCCACAAGCCCGTGGCACATTCAGCGGCAACGCCTTGCAGGGCAGCGTTCCAGGATTGCACGGTCCAGGCAAACCCGAAATGGCGCGCCGAAGCGGCCATGCGCTCGCGGTGCAACCCTTCATGCCGCCACCGTCCGCTGTCGAGCGCTAGCGTCTCCAGCAATTCGAAGGGCTCGGCCGCGCGCTGCGCAAAGGCCGCTTTGTGCTGCCACTCGCGCCACTCGGCACGCGCCCGCGAACCCGCGGTGATGCCGCTGCCCACGCCCAGGCTCAACGCGCGCCCTTGTACTGCCACGGTGCGGATGGCGACGTTGAAGGTGGCGCCACCACCGGGACGCAACACGCCCACAGCGCCGCAGTACACGCCGCGCGGAACAGGCTCGTGCCGCACGATGCGGCGCATGGCCTGGCGCTTGGGCGTGCCTGTGACCGAGCCACACGGGAACAGGGCTTGCAGCAGATCGAACAGGCGCGTGCCGGGCCGGGTGCGTGCGCGCACGTCCGACGTCATCTGCCACACCGTCGGCAGCGCATGCACGTCGAACAGCGACGGCACCCGCACCGACCCCGGCAGCGCCACGCGCGAGAGGTCGTTGCGCAGCAGGTCGACCACCATCACGTTCTCGGCGCGCTCCTTGGGGCTGGCAGCAAGCTGCGCGGCCAGGGCCGCGTCTTCCTGTGCATCGCGCCCGCGCGGTGCGGTGCCCTTCATCGGGCGCGTGAGCACTTCGGAACCGTCCCAATCGAAGAACAGCTCGGGCGACACACTGAGCACCTGGTGGTCGACCGCGTCGACGAAAGCCGCGTAGTCCGTGGGTTGCTCGCGCCGCAGCGACTCGAACACATCGAGGGCACAGCCTTGTTGCAGTTCGCCGTGCCAGCGTGCGGTGTGGTTGACCTGGTACAGCTCGCCGGCTTCGATGGCCTGCAAAAGCCCATGCAGCGCCCGCTCGAACGCCGCGCGCTCGCCGGGTGCGGGCTCCCAGGCCATGCACACCGCATCGGCCACCGCCACCGGCCCCGGCGCATCGAGCGGTTTGTCGTGCACGCCAAACCAGGCCAGCGGGCCAGCGGGCGCGTGCGTGGGCAGGGCGGGGTCGAATGCCGCGGCGGCTTCGTAGGCCAGCCAGCCCACCACCCAGGCACCTGCGCGTGCCGCGGCTTCAGCGGCCTCGATCACGGCCCGTACGTCAGACAGCTCATGGGTCTGCAGCACGGCACGCGGCGCGCCGAAGTCGCATCGCAGCGCGCCGTGCGCCGCCAGGCCGCCAGCCCCGAACGCCAGGCGCGCATGCACGCGCGGGGCGTGCGGCGGTGGCGTCACGCCGCGCCGATGTCCGGCACGAGGGCGCCCGCGTCGTGCCCTGCCTTGTGCGCGGCGGTGAAGGCCAGCATGCGGTCGATCGGCAGGCGCGCGCGCGGGATCAGCGCGGGGTCGACATGAATCTGGTTGCGCCCGGTCTCCAGGACCGCGGCCACGCCGGCCAGGCCGTTCATGGCCATCCAGGGGCAGTGCGCGCAGCTCTTGCAGGTGGCGCTGTTGCCCGCGGTGGGTGCCTCGATGAAGAGCTTGCCCGGGTTCTGCTGGCGCAGCATGTGCATCATGCCCTTGTCGGTGGCCACGATGTACTCGGGCGCATCGAACTCGCGCGCGGCCTTGAGGATGCCGGAGGTGGAGCCCACCGCGTCCGCGAGCGCAATCACGTCCGCCGGACTTTCCGGGTGCACCAGCACCTTGGCCTGCGGATGCTGTTTCTTCAGTTCGGCCAGTTCGAAGGCCTTGAACTCGTCGTGCACGATGCATGAGCCGTTCCACATCAGCATGTCGGCGCCGGTCTCGCGCTCGATGTAGCCCCCCAGATGCTTGTCGGGTGCCCACAGGATCTTGTGGCCCTTGTCCTTGAGGGCTCGCACGATGTCGAGCGCGCAACTGCTGGTGACGAGCCAGTCGCTGCGGGCCTTCACGGCGGCGCTGGTGTTGGCGTAGACCACCACGGTGCGGTCGGGATGGGCGTCGCAGAAGGCGCTGAACTGGTCGATCGGGCAGCCGAGGTCGAGCGAGCAGTTCGCGTCGAGGTCGGGCATGAGCACGGTTTTCTCCGGGCTCAGGATCTTGGCGGTCTCGCCCATGAACCGCACACCCGACACCACCAGCGTGGTGGCCGGGTGGTCGCGGCCGAAACGCGCCATTTCCAGCGAATCGCTCACGATGCCGCCGGTCTCGACGGCGAGATCCTGCAGGTCGGGGTGCACGTAGTAGTGCGACACCATGACCGCATTGCGCTCCTTGAGCAGGCGCTTGATCTTGTCCTTGAGTTCGGCGCGCTGCTTCGGCCCCGGCTCCACCGGCACGCGCGCCCAGGCGTGCTGCGTGGGGCAGGCGGGCTGCTCGTATTCGACGTCGATGATGTCTGCGGTATTGCTCATTCGGTCACCTCACAGCGTTTCGAAGCGCATGGAGAAATCGGTCGCCTTCACGTCCTTGGTGAGGGCGCCAATGGAGATGCGGTCCACCCCGGTTTCTGCAAGGGCCCGCACGGTGGACAGGTTCACGCCGCCCGAGATTTCGAGAATGGCGCGGCCCGCGTTGCGCCGCACCGCCTCGCGCAGCGTGGGCAGGTCCATGTTGTCGAGCAGCACCATGGTGGCGCCGCTGGTCAGGGCCTCGTCGAGTTGGGCCAGCGTCTCGACCTCGATCTCCACGAAGCGCGCTGCCGGGGCTGTCTCGCGCACGCGCTGCAGCACCGCGGCCACGCCACCCGCGGCAGCGATGTGATTCTCCTTGATCAGCACCGCATCGAACAGGCCGATGCGGTGGTTCACGCCGCCGCCCACCTTGACCGCGTACTTCTGTGCCAGCCGCAGGCCGGGCAGTGTCTTGCGCGTGTCGACGATGGCCGCGCGCGTGCCGGCCACGGCAGCGACGTAGGTGGCGGTTGCCGTCGCCACCGCCGACAGCAGTTGCAGGAAGTTGAGCGCCGTGCGCTCGGCCGACAGCAGGGGCTGCGCGCGGCCTTCGATGGTGAGCACGGTCTGGTCGGGTTGGCAGCGCTCGCCTTCGGCCAGGTGCCAGGTGAGCCTGGCCTGCGGATCGAGCGCGCGAACCGCGGCGTTCACCCAGGGTGTGCCGCAGATCACGGCGCTTTCGCGTGCGAGGATGCGCGCGCGCGCCGGGCGCTGAGGGTCGATCAGCGCGGCCGTCAGGTCGCCGGTGGCCACGTCTTCGGCCAGGGCCCGCGACACATCCTGGGCGGCCAGCGCGGCCAGGTCATCGGCGTCGAATTCGGAGAGGTGTTTCATCGTGGGAACGTGCGGCGAACGAAGGGCGCCCGAATGGTGCAATGCACTATAGTCCGCCATTCTCGTTCACCGCCCGGCATCCGCTGGACTCCGACATGAGCAACCCCACCCCCGCCACGCCCTACGGCACGCTGCCGGCCGCGTCCCCGCTGCCCGCGCGAAAACCCGTGAGCCTGCCCCGTCTTGCCGAACTGCGCGAGCGTGGCGAGAAGATCACCATGCTGACCGCCTACGACGCCACCTTCGCTGCCGTGGCCGACGCGGCCGGCGTGGAATGCATTCTGGTGGGTGACTCGCTCGGCATGGTCTGCCAGGGCCTGGCCAGCACCGCCGGCGTCACGCTGGAAACCATGGCCTACCACGTGGAAAGCGTGGCCCGCGGCCTGCGCCATGTGCAGGGCACCGCCTGGCTGCTGGGCGACCTGCCGTTCGGCAGCTACCACGAGTCCAAGGAACAGGCCATGCGCAGCGCGGCGCAACTGGTGCACGCCGGCGCCCACATGATCAAGCTCGAAGGCGGCGGCTGGACGGCCGAGGTGGTGCGCTTCCTGGTCGAGCGCGGCATTCCCGTCTGTGCCCACCTGGGCCTCACGCCGCAGACGGTGCACGCGCTCGGCGGCTACCGCGTGCAGGGCCGCGACGACGCGGCCGCCCTCGCGCTCAAACGCCATGCCCTCGAACTGCAGGACGCCGGCGCCACCATGCTGGTGCTGGAGATGGTGCCCGCCGCGCTGGCGACCGAAATCACGCAGCAACTGCCGCGCTGCCACACCATCGGCATCGGCGCGGGCAAGGGCACGGCCGGCCAGGTGCTGGTGATGCACGACATGCTGGGCATCAACCTGGGCAAGAACCCGAGGTTCGTGCGCAACTTCATGGACGGTGCCAGTTCCGTGCGCGAGGCCATGGCCAGCTACGTGCGCGCCGTGAAGGACGGCAGCTTCCCCGACGACACCCTTCACGCCTGGTGACCATGCAAGTCGTCCACACCATCGCCGACCTGCGCGCGGCGCTGCGGCCCTTCAACGCGCCCGCCCTCGTGCCCACCATGGGCAACCTGCACGCCGGGCACCTGGCCCTGGTGAAGGCCGCCCGTCCCCTGGGTGACGTGACGGTGGCGAGCATCTTCGTCAACCGCCTGCAGTTCGCGCCGCACGAGGATTTCGACACCTACCCGCGCACACTGGAAGCCGACTGCGAGAAGCTCGCGTCCGCCGGTTGCGACGTGGTGTTCGCGCCGAGCGAGCGCGACATGTACCCCGAGCCGCAGGGCTTCAAGGTGCAGCCATCGGCAGACCTGGCCGACATCCTTGAAGGCCATTTCCGCCCCGGCTTCTTCACCGGCGTGTGCACCGTGGTCATGAAGCTGTTCCAGATCGTTTTCGCCGAAGCCAAGGGCCGGCGCAGCGCAGTGTTCGGGCAGAAGGACTACCAGCAGCTCATGGTCATCCGGCGCATGGTCCGGCAGTTCGCGCTGCCGATCGACATCGTGGCCGGCCCCACCGAGCGTGCGCCCGATGGCCTGGCGCTGAGTTCGCGCAACGGCTACCTGAGCGAGGCCGAGCGGGCCGAGGCGGTGCAGCTCTCGCTCGCGCTGCGCGCACTCGGACGCGACGCCCTGGCCGCGGCCGACGGGTTGCAACGCCACCTGCCGGCGCTGGAGGAACGTGCCATGCAAGGCCTGGCCGCGCGCGGCTGGAAACCCGACTACCTGACCGTGCGCCGCCGCGAAGACCTGCAAGCCCCGCAACCGGGCGATGCACTGGTCGTGCTGGGCGCAGCACGCCTGGGCAACACGCGCCTGATCGACAACCTGGAGGTCTAGGGCCGGTTCACCCTAGGCGCCTTCGCTCTTGGGGTCGCGCCCCATGAGTTCGGCCACGGCCTGTGCCGGTTGCAGCCGGCCTTCAAGCAACGCCACCACCGCCTCGGTGATCGGCATGTCCACGCCCAGCGTCCGGGCGCGCTGCGCCACCGTGCGCGCGCTGTATACGCCCTCGGCCACGTGGCCCAGTGACGCCACCGCCTGGTCCAGCGTCTGCCCGCGCGCCAGCAGCAGGCCGACCTGGCGGTTGCGCGAGAGGTCACCGGTGGCGGTGAGCACCAGATCGCCCAGGCCGGACAGGCCCATGAATGTGTCGGCCCGCGCGCCCAGCGCCACGCCCAGGCGCGTGATTTCGGCGAGGCCGCGCGTGATGAGCGCGGCACGCGCGTTCAGGCCCAGCCCGAGGCCATCGCACAGGCCGGTGGCAATGGCCAGCACGTTCTTCACCGCACCGCCCACTTCGACACCGGCCACGTCGTCGTTGGCATACACGCGCAGCGTCGGCCCGTGAAAGGCCGCCACCAGGGCGTCGCGTACGTCCGGGTGCGCACTGGCCGCCACCAGCGCCGTCGGCTGGCCACGCGCCACCTCCTGCGCAAAGCTGGGGCCGCTGAGCACGCCGGTGTGCAGCGTGGGCGCCACCTCGGCGGCGATTTCATGACCGAGCAAGCCGGGCATGTCCGCCGTGCGGGCGCGCTCGAAGCCCTTGCACAACCAGGCCACCGGCACCGGCAGGGCGGCCAATGCGTTGAGCCACTCGCGCAAAGCCGCCATGGGCGTGGCAATCACCACGAGGTCGGCCTCGGCCGCCAGCGCCAGAGCGTTCCCGCCCTTCACTGCCAGCGCCTCGGGCAAGGCGTGGCCTGGCAGATAACGGGTGTTCTCGCGGCGCTCGGCGATGTCGCGCGCCTGTGCGGCGTCGCGGGCCCAGAGCGTCACGCCCGCCGTGCCGTGGCGCGCCGCACCGATGGCCAGCGCCGTGCCCCAGGCGCCAGCACCCAGCACCAGGGTGCGCGTGCTCGGGCGCAGCATGCAGCGCTCAGGTGATGATGCGGGGCGCTTCGGCGCTCTCTTGCGCCTGCTGCTGCTCGTACATGGCCTGGAAGTTGATCTCGGCCAGATGCACGGGCGGGAAACCACCGCGCTGGATGATGTCGGCCACGTTGCCGCGCAGGTAGGGGTAGACGATCTGCGGGCAGGCGATGCCCATGATCGGGCCCATCTGGTCCTGCGGGAGGTTGCGGATCTCGAAGATGCCGGCCTGCTTGCACTCGACCAGGAACACCGTGCGGTCCTTGATCTTGGTGGTCACGGTCGCGGCCACGCGCACTTCGTACACGCCATCGGCCACGGGCTGGGCGTCGACGCCGAGCTGGATGTCCACCGTGGGCTGCTCCTGTTCGAGCAGGATGGCCGGCGAGTTGGGCTGCTCCAGCGAGGCCTCCTTGAGGTAGATGCGCTGGATCTGGAAGACGGGGGTGTCGTTGTCGGCCATGGTGTCTCTCGGGTGTCGGGAATGCGAAAGCCCGCCGGGGATGTTCCCTCAGCGGGCACAGCGGTGGATTATGTCAGCCGCGGATGACGCGGCCACGCACTGAGCGCTCAGGCCGGCTGCAGCAGCGGGGCCAGGCCGCCGCGCGCGTCCAGGGCGTGCAGGTCGTCGCAGCCGCCCACATGGGTGTCGCCGATGAAGATCTGCGGCACGCTGGTCCGACCGGTGAGTTCGGTCATGCGCGAGCGCACTTCGGGCCGGCCATCGACCACGATTTCTTCATAGTCGGTGACACCGCGCGCCTGCAGCAACGCCTTGGCGCGGTGGCAATAGGGACAGTAATCGCTGGAGTAGATGGTGACCTTGCTGGACGACATGCGCGAATCCGGAGAAGCCGATGCCGTGATGATCAGGCTTTTTCCACGGGCAGGTTGGCGGTGCGCCAGGCACCCATGCCGCCGGTCAGGGATTGCACCTTGTCGTAGCCCAGCTTCTTCGCCACCGCCACCCCGCGGTTGGCGCGCGCGCCGTTCGGGCAGACCAGGATCAGCGGCACGCCCTTGTTCTTCACCGCGCCGGGCAGCTTGGCCTCCAGTTCGTCCAGCGGCACGCTCTTCGCGCCGATGATGTGCCCGGACGCGAATTCCTTGGCGTCCGATACATCGACCACCACCGCTTTCTCGCGGTTCATGAGCATCACCGCGTCGGTGGCGTTGAGGGTGCCCGCGCGGCCACCGGCCTTGACGGCGGGCCAGACCAGCATGGCGCCAGAGGCGAAAGCGACGGCGATGAGGACCCAGTTGTCGATGAAAAAGCTCACAGTTGCCCCTTGGCGAATCAGCAAAGCCCGGGATTTTAGAATGACGGGCTTTGCCGGCCCGATCCTTCAACCCCCTTGCCCCTTGCGCCATGTACAAGCTCGTCCTGATCCGCCACGGCGAATCCACCTGGAACCTCGAAAACCGATTCACCGGCTGGACCGACGTGGACCTCACGCCGACCGGCGTGAGCCAGGCGATGTCGGCCGGGCAACTGCTCAAGGCCGAAGGCTTTGACTTCGACATCGCCTACACCAGCGTGCTCAAGCGGGCCATCCACACGCTCTGGCACGTGCTTGACGCCATGGACCGCACCTGGTTGCCGGTGGTGAAGAACTGGCGCCTGAACGAGCGCCACTACGGCGCGCTGCAGGGCCTGAACAAGGCAGACATGGCCGCGAAATACGGCGATCAGCAGGTGCTGGTCTGGCGCCGCAGCTACGACACCCCCCCGCCGGCCCTGGAGCCCACCGACCCGCGCTGCGAACGCGGCGATCGCCGCTACGCCCGGCTCAAGCCCGAGGAAGTGCCGCTGACCGAGTGCCTCAAGGACACCGTGGCGCGCGTCATCCCGTTCTGGATCGAGGCGCTGGCGCCGGCCATCCAGTCGGGCAAGCGCGTGGTGGTGGCAGCGCACGGCAACAGCATCCGCGCCCTGGTGAAGTACCTCGACGGCATCTCAGACGCCGACATCGTGGGGCTGAACATTCCCAACGGCATTCCGCTCGTGTACGAACTCGACGCCGACCTCAAGCCGATCCGCCACTACTACCTGGGCGACGCCGAAGCGGCCGCCCGCGCCGCTGCGGCGGTGGCCGCTCAGGGCAAGGCCTGAACACCCGGAGAGCGGTCGATCAGGGCGGACGACACGCACATCGGGAAAACCAGCGCCGCGGGGCGGGAACCCCCAGGGGATGGCCCCCTCCAAGGTGTATATTGATCCGGCATGGGCCGAGAGGTCCACGCGCGTTCTCCCAAAGGTGTTCTCCATGACGAAACAGGCGGCTTCCAAGCTCAAAATCGCCGGCTGGGTGGCCATCGGCGCTGTGGCCGGTGCCCTCACCACGGTGCAACTGCAGGCCGTTGCCCGCAACACGCTTGCCCCGCTGCCACTGGAAGAACTGCAGCAACTTGCTGCGGTGTTCGGCATGGTCAAGACCGACTACGTCGAGCCGGTCGACGAGAAGAAGCTGATCTCCGACGCCATCTCGGGCATGGTGGCCAGCCTCGACCCGCACTCCCAGTATTTCGACAAGAAGTCGTTCAAGGAATTCCGCGAAGGCACCAGCGGCCGCTTCGTGGGCGTGGGCATCGAGATCACGATGGAAGACGGCCTGGTCAAGGTGGTCTCCCCGATCGAGGATTCGCCCGCCTTTCGCGCCGGCCTCAAGAGCGGCGACCTGATCACCAAGATCGACGACACCGCCGTCAAGGGCCTGAACATCAACGAGGCCGTCAAGCTCATGCGCGGCGAGCCCCGCACCAAGGTGCTGCTGACCGTGTTGCGCCGCGATGAAAACCGCAGCTTCACCGTCAACATCACGCGCGAGGAAATCAAGACCGTGAGCGTGAAGTCGCGCACCGTCGAACCCGGCTACGCCTGGGTGCGCGTGTCGCAGTTCCAGGAGCGCACCACCGAGGACTTCGCGCGCAAGCTCGAAGAGCTCTACCGTGCCGACCCGAACATGAAGGGCCTGGTGCTCGATCTGCGCAACGACCCGGGTGGCCTGCTGGACGCCGCCGTGGCGCTCTCGGCGGTGTTCCTGCCCGAGAACGTCACCGTCGTCTCCACCAACGGCCAGCTCGCCGACAGCAAGTTCACCTACAAGGCGATCCCGCAGCACTACCTGCGCCGCGGCGGCAGTGACCCGGTGCGCCGGCTCACCGAAGCCACCAACGGCATCTACAAACGGATTCCCCTGGTGGTGCTGGTCAACGAAGGCTCGGCCTCGGCCAGCGAGATCGTGGCCGGCGCGCTGCAGGACCACAAGCGCGCCACCATCATGGGCAGCCAGACCTTCGGCAAGGGTTCGGTGCAGACGGTGCGCCCGCTGGGGCCCGACACCGGGCTCAAGCTCACCACGGCGCGCTACTACACGCCATCGGGCACATCGATCCAGGGCAAGGGCATCGTGCCCGACGTGCTGGTTGACGAGACCGCGGAAGGTAACCTGTTCGCCGCCCTGCGCACGCGCGAGGCCGACCTGAACAACAGCCTGGGCGGCGCACCCCACGGCAACATGACCGACGCGCAGCGCGACGCCGAACAAAAGCGCGAGGAGGCTCGCGAGACGGCGCGCAAGAAGCTCGAGGAGGAAGCGCGCAAGAGCCCGGGCCAGCGACTGGTGCCCGAGTTCGGCAGCGAAAAGGACTTCCAGCTGCAGCAGGCGCTCAACCAGCTCAAGGGCCGTCCGGTGCTGGTGAGCAAGTCGCAGACCGTGCGCACCGAAGAAAAGAAAGAGAACTGAGCGGCGCGGTGAACGACGCCCAACTGCTGCGCTATTCGCGCCACATCCTGCTCGAGGAAATCGGTGTCGAAGGCCAGGAGAAGCTCCTGGCCTCGCACGCGCTGGTCATTGGCGCCGGCGGCCTGGGTTCTCCGGTGGCGCTCTACCTTGGCAGCGCGGGTGTCGGCCGCATCACCGTTGTCGACCACGACACGGTCGACGAAACCAACCTGCAGCGTCAGATCGCGCACAACCTGGCGCGCGTGGGTCGGCCCAAGGCCGACTCGGTGCGCGAGGCGGTGGCGGCCATCAACCCCGACGTGCAGCTCACACCCCTGGTTCAGCGCGCCGACATGGCGCTGCTCGACACCCTGGTGCCCGCCGCCGATGTGGTGATCGACTGCACCGACAACTTCGCCACCCGCCACTTGCTCAACCGCGCCTGCGTGAAACACCGCAAGCCGCTGGTCTCGGGCGCTGCCATCCGTCTGGATGGCCAGCTGAGCGTTTACGACGCGCGCCAACCCGACGCACCCTGCTACGCCTGCGTGTTCCCCGAGGACAGCGGTGTGGAGGAAGCCCTGTGCGCCACCATGGGTGTGTTCGCTCCGCTGGTGGGCATCGTGGGTACGCTGCAGGCGGCCGAAGCCCTCAAGCTGCTCAGCGGCCTGGGTTCCCGGCTGGTGGGGCGGCTGCTCATGATCGAAGGGCGGGATCTCTCGTTCAACGAGATCGCCCTGCCGCGCCGCCCGCACTGCCCGGTCTGCGGTTCAGTGCACGGCTGACAGGGCCCTGGGCGGGTTCGTGCACGGCCCGTGGGCGCGGCGGAAGTCGCGCGGCACCTGCGGTGCTTCTTGCGCGAACAGCCCGCGCCGCTCGCGGCGCGCCTGGTCTTCTTCGCTCAGGTACGGGCCGTAGCCGCGCCAGCGATGGGCCCAGGCATGGCCCGTCTGCACCAGCCAGCGGTTGATGTCTTCACCGCGCAACGACAGCCGCGCGATGCCGCGGCCATGGTCGTCGCTGGCGCGCTCGACCACCTGCACCACCTGCCCCAGCACGCGGGCGCCCAATGCGTCGCGCGACGCCAGGCCGCCGGGCTGGCAGATCTCGGGCGCGTCGATGCCGTCCAGGCGCAGCTTGCGCCAGCGTCCGCCCTCGGCCGGCTGCACCCACACCGTGTCACCGTCGAACACGCGCACCACGCGCGCGTCGTGGTGCGCCGGCCCGTCGGCCCGGACACTGACGGCCAGCGCGCAAAGCGCAAGGGCCAGCGTGCGCAGAACCACCCTCACCCGACGCTCATCAGCCCTTGCGGCCGCCCATGATGAGCAGCACCACGCCAACGGCGATGGCACCGATGCCGGCCCACACCGGCACGTTGACGGTTTCTTCCTGCTTGACCGACAACTCCAGCGGCCCCAGCTTCACGGCATCGGACTCCTTGGTGTAGCTGAAGCTGCCCATGACGAGGCCGATGGCCCCGGCCGCAATGAGCACGACACCGATCACTTTGGCGAGATTCATGCGATGTTCCCCTGGCGCGTTGAAGAGCCCCGATGATGCACCAGCGGTGTCAGCCGCCCGCCTGATCGGCGGCCACGACACCCACCGCAACCCCCCCCACGGCCATACCGCCTCCGGCACCACCACCACCTGCCCCTCCGGCGCCTCCGGCACCTCCAGCGCCACCGCCGCCACGGCCGCCGCCCTCCCCCTCTGCGCGCCCGGCGCGCCCACCCGGGGCGCGGCCCGGGCCCGAGCGCGGAATGCGAACGGCGTCGGGTATCGGCTCCAGGCCGAGCTGGCGGCGCAAGTCGGCCCGCAGCTCCTCCACCAACGGTTGGCAATCCGGCGTCTCCCCACACTGCAGCGCGGCCAGGCAGGCCGCTGCCAGCTCCACCTGCGGCAGCGAACCGAACAGCACCAGCTCGGCAAGGGTTTCCTCGATCTGCGCGCCGTGCTCGGCCGTGGCCGGTGTGAAGGAACCGGCCAGCGCACGGTAGGCCGCCACCAGCGACTTCAACCGCTCGGTTTCCTGCCGGTTCTCGCGCTGGCGGCGTTGCTGCACGCGTTGCATCACCACCACGCGGATCGCCAGCAGCACGATGGCCACCACCATGGAAGCGAGCAAGGTCAGGGAAAGCGGGCCGAGGTTGGACAGATTCACGGGTCAGGTCAGCGGTATTGCGCCGAGGTGATGAACTGGTTGAAGGTCTCGCACCATACGATGACCGTGTTGAAGCGCTGGGGTTCTGCGCCCGGCGGCAGATCGACGATGAAGTTCTGGAAGGTCTTGACGTCGCCCACGCGCTGCATCTGGGGTTTCAGGCGCGCGAAGTCGGCCTCGGTTTCCACGAATTCGGGCGAGAGGTAGAGCTTGTAGTCTGGCCCCGGGGCCAGACGCCCTTGCAGAACGATGCGCTGCGGCCCCACGCTCACCGTGCCCTCGCCCCAGTGCAGCGCGTCGCTGTCCTGCAGATCGCGGCGAAAGGTGCCGGTGAAGCTCGCCCCCTGCGCGGCGCCGGCCACGGCCTGCGCGTCGGGTGCGGGCGGTGCGATCAACAGCGGCAGCGTGTAGATGCCGGCGGCAAAGCCGATGGCCAGGGCAAGGCCGTGGGTGAGGAGCAGCAGGATGGTGCGTCGCATGGGGGGTCTCCGCTCGGGATCGTCACCCACAGTCGCGACACGGGCGGCGGGATTACAGCCGTCCGTCGAGCCCGCGCAGCCCGGCCACGGTGAGCAGCACGGCCTGGGCGGCCTCGGTTCCCTTGGCACCGAAATGCTGCTGAAGGAATTTGCGGTGCTCCACGTGTTCCTGGAAGTGGTGCGGCGCCTGCACCGCACAGATCACGGGCACACCGGTCTGCAACTGCACGTCCATGAGTGCCTGGACCACGGTACTGGCCACGAAGTCGTGCCGGTACACACCGCCGTCGACCACCAGCGCGCTGCCCACCACCGCGGCATAACGGCCCGACTGCGCCAGGCGCTGCACATGCAGCGGAATCTCGAACGCGCCCGCGACGTCGAACACATCGATCGACCCGGCCCCGAAGCCGGCGCGCGCCATCTCGGCAAAGAAGGCATCGCGCGAGCGTTGCACGATGTCGGCGTGCCAGGAGGCCTCCACGAAGGCAAAGCGCAATTCGGACGGCAGGCGCGGCAGTTCGGTGGGTTGGGGTGCTTCTTCGGGCATGGCGGTCATTGTAGGAAGGGTGGTGGCTCAGGCCGTGACGATCCAGCCTTCCAGCGGATCGAAGGCCGGCAGGCCCCAGCGCGGGTGACCTTGCTGGTGCTGCTGCAGCGCCCAGGCGGCCTGCAGCAGGCACAGCACGGCATCGAGACGGTCGCCGCTGGCGTCGTCCGCCAGGGCGTCGCGTTGCGCGTGGCTGAGCTTGAGGCGCAGGCCCGCCGCCTGCAACACGGGCGCCTGCCCGTTCTCCAGCGCGTTGATCAGGGTCTTGCGCGCGATCAAACGCTCCGGGGTCTGCCTGGCCTTGTCGTCGCTCTTGTAGGAGGCGCTGCCGAGCACGCTGCGCGCCAGCAGGCCCGGGTAGGCCTCCAGCGCCACTCGCTGCGGATCACCCGCGCACAGGCCCGGCAGTTGCACCCCGGCGGCGATCAGACGGGGCACACCCGCGTGCAGCATGAAGGCCACCGGCGGGTTGACCCACTTCATGCTCGGGCTCGACCCTGCGGGCCCGTCGGCGGCACGGTGGGCGAACTTGGCACCCACGGGCCGCGCGTCGCAGAAGGCGGCAAAGGCATCGCGGATGGCCTCGCGCGACAGCCCCGCGTAGTGCGCCATGCAGGCGCGCCAATCGGTGGGCCAACCCAGCGACATCACCAGCTCGCGCGGCAGGCCGAAAGGCAGGTCGAAGCCACCGACCCAGGGCCCTGGTGTGCGCAGGCGCTCGCCCCAGGCGTCCAGCGATTCAAAGGTCTCGATGGCCTCCAGCCGCACGCGGCCACGATCGTTGCGGCCCACGGCCAGCGTGACCGGCTTGCGCCGCGAAGGCGCGCTCGTGAAATCGCAGCCGAGCAGGGTGAAGTCCGCAGCGCTCATGCGAAGGCCAGCGCACCGACACCGAGGGCGATGAACACCGCCCCCAGCAAGCGCAGTGCACGGTCGCCCTCGCGCAGCAGGTGACCGCCGATGAGCGCCGCGAAAAGCATGGAGACCTCACGCGCCGGCGCCACGTGCGACAGCGGCGCGCGCTGCATGGCGAACAGCACCAGCACGTAGGCGATGGGGCTGAACACGGCCACGCCCAGCGCGTGCTTCCATTGCAATCGCCACAGGCGCACGGCTTCGGCCCGGTCGCGCAGCACCGTGGGCGTGAACAGCACGAGCCGCACCAGATTGCCCATGTAATCCACCAGGATCGGCGACATCAGCAGCACCTTCACGGCATAGCCGTCGACCACCGAATAGCCCGCAATGAACACCCCGGTGAGCGCACCGTAGGCCAGGCCACGGTGCACACGCTCGCGCGCAGCCGGGTCGTGCGCGGCACGCCACAGGCCGGGCCCGCCCGCGATCAGGAAGACACCGCCCACCACCGCCGCAATGCCCAGGCCGCCCAACGCGCTGAGCTGCTCCCCGAGAAACAGCACCGCCACGAGGGCGGTGATCAGCGGCCCGCTGCCGCGCGCCAGCGGATAGACCACGGTGAGGTCGGCCCGGCGGTAGCCGCGCAGCAGGGTGACGAAGTAGAAAACGTGGATGACGCCGCTGGCGACCACGAAGGCCCACTCGGTGACACCCCACTGCCCCACGACGCCGCGCGAGAACCACCAGCCCACGGGGGCCCAGACGATGGCCACCAGGGCCGAGGAAAAGAAGGCGAAGCGTGCGTCACCGCCCGCGTGCTTGGCGGCGATGTTCCAGCCGGCGTGGATCAGGCCGGCGAGCAGGATGAGCAGGAACGCGTCGAGCGGCATGGCAGTGGCGTGACCGTGCGCCGGGAAAACCGCTCATACGGGTTTGCATTCAAACGCAGAACAAGGCGGGGCGCCGCAGGCAGTGCTATCGCACGGCAAGGCGCCCCAACGCCGTTATGCGTTTGAATGCAAAGCCGTATCAGGCGCGGCCGATGATGCTGGCCGTGGCCATGAGTTCTTCGAGCAAGGCCAGCGAAACCGCGCCCGAGACGGCATACGGGTCGAGTTCGGGGCGCTCGGAGTACTTGAGCACGATGGAGGTGTTGAGCTTGGAGAGATTGACCTGGCCCATGGTCCAGCCGCCGAAACGGCGTTCGCTGATCTCCTGATAGTGAAGCAGCATCACGTCCTGATGGCGCGGGTCGGCGACGATGTGGCTGTACAGGCGGTTGACAGCAGCGCGACCGCCCTCGATGGCCTGCAGGAAGATGCCACCACCGTAGCAAAGCACACCGGTGATCCCGTTGGCCACATTGTGGTGGCGCGACGCGTCAAGGATGCTTTCGATGACCTTGGGGTCCTTGTCGACGGCACGGCTGACATAGAGCAGGCGAACGAGCATGGTGGTCTCGCGAAAGGGATTCAGCGGGGAATGAGCGAGAGGAATTCGCGGCGCAGATTGGCGTCCTTGAGGAACACGCCACGCATCACCGAGTTGATCATCTTGCTGTCCATGTCCTTCACACCGCGCCAGGCCATGCAGTAGTGGCTGGCCTCCATCACGATGGCCAGTCCGTCGGGTTGGGTCTTCTCCTGGATCAGATCGGCGAGCTGGATCACCGCTTCTTCCTGGATCTGCGGGCGGCCCATGATCCATTCGGCCAGTCGCGCGTACTTCGACAGGCCGATCACGTTGGTGTGTTCGTTGGGCATGACGCCGATCCACAGCTTGCCGATGACCGGGCAGAAGTGATGGCTGCAGGCGCTGCGCACGGTGATCGGGCCCACGATCATGAGCTCGTTGAGGTGCTCGGCGTTGGGAAACTCGGTGACCGAGGGACCCTTGACATAGCGACCCGCGAAGACCTCCTTGAGGTACATCTTGGCCACGCGACGCGCGGTGTCGCCGGTGTTGTGGTCGCTCTCGGTGTCGATCACCATCGACTCGAGCACGCCCTGCATCTTGTGCGTGACTTCATCGAGCAGCTTGTCAAGTTCACCCGGCTGGATGAACTCGGCGATGTTGTCGTTGGAGTGGAAGCGCTGGCGCGCGGCCTTGAGCCGCTCGCGGATCTTCACGGAAACAGGCACGCCCTCATCGCTGCCTGAGGGCGGCACGGCGGGGGCCTGGTCGGGATCGGTCTTCATGAGCATGGGAGATGCTATCACCGCCCCCATTCCCGACGGGGGGTATGCCCATAAGGGCCCGCGGCCCGCCCCGGCGGGCGCGCGGTGGCGCCGCCCGCGCCCGCTACACCTTGTCGTTCGCGGGCACGCCGCCAGGCAGGCCCGCCGCCGGGCCCACCTCATGCGTCAGGGCCGCACGCAGCAACACCTTCAGCCGGTCCTGGTCCGTGCCATCTTCCGGCCACTGGTCGACGGCAGCCAGCACGGCGGCGAGGCCTGCGCCGTCGCGGCGCATGCAGGTGACGATCGCCAGCAATGCAAGCCGCTCGGGGCTGTTGACATCGACATCGGCCTCGGACGCGGGATTGGACCAGGCCTGCTGCCCCAGGCGCAACAGCAGTGCCATCAACTGCCCGGCCTGCGGCGTTGACGCGCTGGCGGCCCAGTGCGGTTTCAACTGCACACTGTGGATGAGTTGCCTCACCGCCAATGGCGGCCCTGCCGGTGCGGGCCCGTCGGGCAGCAGGGCCACGATCTGCGCGACAAGGCCAAGCGTCTCGCTCAGTTGTGCCTCGACCCGTTGTTCGGCGGCCTTGAGCTCACCCAGCCGATCCTGAACGTTCAGGTGCGCCGTCGATCGTTGTCTGGCCTCAAAAGCCAACTCGGCGTTCACGTCCACGGCATCGCCCGTTACGGTTCCCGCATCCACCTGCAGCATGGCTTGCTGCAGGAGTTGTGCCTCCGATGGAAACACCGGCAGGCCGTTCGTGTCCTCATCGTTCGCCAGAAACGGGCCGGACGCCTGCCGCGCGAAGCCTGCGTGGCTCAGGGCGTCCTGGGTGTGCTCGATGTCTTCGGCCGTGACGTTTTCATCCGCCTGGAGCACCAGCACCTCGGCATCGGCGGGCATGTGCTGGCGCAGCAACCCGGCGCTCTCGGTCAGGTCTTGTGTCGAATCGCCCGCCTCGATGACGCAGAAGTTGTGCTCCACCTCCCGCGCGCGCTGGCGCCACGCATCGAGCTGCTGGCTGACCGCTTCCGTCTCGCAACCACCCACCACCAGCACCGCCACCGTGCGGCGTCCGGGGTGGTGCATGCCATTCCACTCGGTGCGCACGCGTGTTCTGCGGGCGATCGGGGTGGCCTCGCGGGTGTCCGTGCTCACCCCGCGCAACGGCGACGGCGACCGTGGCGGCGTGCCCGATGAGGTTCTTTTCATGATGTCCTTCTCTGCATGTTCGGTTGAAGACGTCGATACGTGACCCGCCAGGCCGCCGGGTTCCCGGCATTCCCTGGCGGGCGGCATGGCGCCCCCGTTCATCAGAACTGCGAAAGAAGCGCCTGGAGCGTCTGCAGGGTGTCGGCCTCGTGCAGCGGCTTGTCGTCGCGCACGCGCAGCATGCGCGGGAAGCGCAGCGCGACACCGCTTTTGTGCCGCGTGCTGCGCGCGATGCCTTCGAACGCAAGTTCGAACACCAGCGAAGGGCGAACGCTGCGCACCGGGCCGAACTTTTCCAGCGTGGTTTTGCGGATCACTGCATCCACCGCCTGGAACTGGCTGTCGGTGAGGCCCGAGTACGCCTTGGTGAAGGCCACCAGCTGCAGGCCATCGGGGTCGGTGGGGCGGCGCGCGGCGATGGCGTCGACCACCGCCTGCGCCTCGGCCGCGTCGCGCGGTGAACGGTTCCACACCGCGAAGGTGTAGTCGGTGTAGACCGAGGCGCGGCGCCCGTGGCCGGCCTGGGCGTAGATCAGCACGCCGTCCACAGTGAGCGGATCGATCTTCCACTTCCACCACGCCAGCCGATCGCCATCTCTTGCGCCCTGCCCGCCGTTCTCTGCACCGTTCTCTGCGTCGTTCTCCGCCCTGCTCTCTGCGCCTGTCGCTGCGCTGCCCGCCGCCCGGCCCTTCACGCGGCCCACGCCATAGCCGCTCTGGCGGTGTTTGAGCATCAGGCCCTCCACGCCGAGCTCGCGCGAGCGCGCGCGCAGCGCCGCCAGCGCGGGCCAATCGTCGGCCGCCAGCAGCGGCGAAACCGGCAGCGGTGGCGTACAGCCCTGCGCAAACGCCTGCAGCGCGGCGCGGCGTGCGTGTTGCGATTGCGTGCGCAGATCCTGCCCGTGCGCCTCGAGCAGGTCGTAGGCGACGAAGCCCACCGGGGCATTGGCCAGCACCCTGGGGCCAAGCGTTTTGCGGCCGATGCGCTGCTGCAGGCGCGCGAACGGCGCGGGCCGGCCCGCATGGTCGGCCCCGGGCAGCGGCTCGGCATCGGCGTCCCAGGCCACGATCTCACCGTCCACGACCGTGCCGTCGGGCCAGCCCGCGGCCAGTCGCACGAGCTCGGGAAAGCGTTCGGTCATCAGCTCCTCGCCGCGCGACCACACCCACACCCGGCCGGCGCGCTTGACGATCTGCCCGCGGATGCCATCCAGCTTCCACTCGGCAAGCCAGTCGCTGGCGGCACCGAGCGCGTTCTCGGGCAACCCGGCGAGCGCGTGGGCCAGAAAGAAGGGATAGGGCTGGCTCGGCGGGCGCCCGTCATCGGCGTCGGCAGGCGCAACGATGGCCTGCCAGGCCGCTGGCGTGGGTGCGCGCTTGCCATCGGTGAAACCCATCATGCGCGCGGCCACGAGCCGGGCATCGAGCCCCGCGTGTTCGGCAATCGCGCGCTGCACCAGCAGCTTGCTCACGCCGACACGAAAGCCGCCCCCCACAAGCTTGACCAGCAGAAAGCGACCCAGGGCATCCAGCTCGCGCCACCAGGAGACCAGTGACTCGGCAATGCGCGCCTCATCGGCCCCGCGCAGCGGGAGCAGGCGCTCGTTCATCCAGGCGTTCAGCCCAGGCGCGCTGTGCGTGCGGACCGGCTCGGGCAGCACGTGCGCGATGGTTTCCGCCAGATCGCCCACCGCCTGGTAGCTGGCCTCGAACAACCACTCGGGCAGGCCCGCGGCCTGCATGGCCACGGCCTTGAGTTGTGCGGTGCGGATGATCTGGCGCGGTTTGCCGCCGGCCAGGAAGTACATCGCCCAGGCCGCGTCCTCGGGCGGCGCATCGCGCAGGTAGCGCACCAGCGCGGCCACCTTGTCGTGGGTGGATGTGCTGTCGTCGAGTTCGGCATAAAGGGCCGCGAAGCGTTTCATGCCGCGGTGTCGCTGGTCTCTCGCGCCTCATCGCCGTATTCGGTCTCGAACGCGTCGGCTTGCAGGCCCTGCTCCTGCAGGTAGCGCACCAGCACCGGCACGCTGCCGTGCGTGACGATCACGCGTTCGGCACCGCTGGCGCCAATGGCCGACAGCAGGCCCGGCCAGTCGGCGTGGTCGCTGAGGACGAAGCCACGGTCCTGCCCGCCGCGGCGGCGCCAGCCGCGGATCTGCATCCAGCCGCTGGCGAAGGCATCGCTGAAATCGCCGAAGCGCTTGATCCAGGGTGTGCCGATGGCACTGCCCGGGCACAACACGAGGGCGCGCTGCAGGTCGGCCTTGCCGGCAGCGTCGCTCACCAACTGCGTGGCGGGCAAGGCCACACCCGCTTGACGGTACGCACGGTTGAGCGGCTCGACCGCGCCGTGGCAGACGATGGGGCCGATCGACGGATCGACACCGGCCAGGATGCGCTGCGCCTTGCCCAGGCTGTAGCAATTGAGCACGCTGGCGCGCCCTTGCGCGGCGTTGCGCGCCCACCAGGCGTTGATCTCGCCGAACAGTTCGTGGTCGGGCCGCCAGCGGTAGATGGGCAGGCCGAAGGTGGATTCGGTGATGAAGACATCGCAGCGCACAGGCTCAAAGGGCGCGCAGGTCCGGTCGGGCACGGCGCCGGCGGGTGTGGTGCGGTAGTCGCCGCTGGCCACCCACACCTGGCCGGCGTGCTCCACGCGCACCTGCGCCGAGCCGAGCACATGGCCCGCGGGATGCAGCGAAATGCGAACCCCGTTGTGCGTGACCGACTCGCCGTAGGCCAGCGCCTGCAGCGCGATGCCCTGGCCCAACCGGGCGCGCAACAGGCCGGCGCCGGGCGCAGCCGCCAGGTAGTGTGCATGGCCGGGGCGCGCGTGGTCGGCGTGCGCATGGGTGATCACGGCGCGGTCCACCCGACGCCAGGGGTCGATGTAGAAGTCACCGGGCGGGCAGTACAGGCCCTCGGGACGCTGGACGATCAGATCCACGCTGCGGCTCCATGGGGCAACACCCCACACGCCAGCCGATGCCTGACCCGGGAGCACCGCGGAACCGGCTGTGCCAGGCCGCTGGTGCTGCCCCCTTCGAGGGGTTCGCGCGAAGCGCGGCGGGGGTGCTTCATCAATATCGATGGCCGGTGAGGAAGAGCACGGTGCGCATCACACCGAAGGCGAAGCGGTCGAGCAAGCGGTCCTTCCACGGGCGCGCATTCAGTGCCTCGGCATCGAGCAGCGTGCCCGCGTTTCGCATCAGGTGGTCGAGCTGGTCGCGCAGCAGCGAAGCGAAACGCTTGTCGGTGGTCATCACATTGGCCTCGCGCGCCAGCAGCAACGACAGCGGATCGAGGTTGGTGGAGCCCACAGTGGCCCAACGCTCGTCCACCACGGCCACCTTGGCGTGCAACGCACTGGGCGCGTACTCGTGGACCTCGATGCCCGCGTTGGCCAGCCGCTTGAGCACTGGGCGGGCAGCACGGTACTGCAGGAAGTGCTCGTAACGCCCCTGCAACAACAGGCGCACGCGCACGCCGCGCTCGCGCGCCAGCAACAGCGCCTTGCGCAGCCGCCGTCCCGGGATGAAGTAGGCGTTGGCGATCACCACCTCGCGGTGCGCGCTGCCGATGGCCTTGAGGTAGGCACGTTCGATGTCGTGGCGGTGCGCCACGTTGTCGCGCAGCAGCAGCGCGGCGCGCGCGCCATCCACACCCACCAGGGTGCTTTCGCCATCGGGGACGTCCGAGCCTGCAAAGCCGCGTGCGTGCGCCTCGAACTTGCGCAGCAGGCGGGAGAAATCGCCCACCGGGCGCGAGCCGCGCAGCGCGTCCCAGGCGGCCATGAACTCGCGCTGGCGTGCCGCACGCACCGCCTGCAGGCGCCACCAGAGCTGCTCCATGGCCACCACCATGTCGGCCACCAGCGGGCCGGCCACGCGCAGCGCGTAATCCAGGCGCGGTTCGCCCAGGCGGCCCAGCGCCACGTCGTCGCGGTCGTCGATGAGGTTGATGCCACCGCAGAAGCCGACCGTGCCGTCAACCACGCAGAGCTTGCGGTGCAGACGCCGCCAGCGGCTGGGCAGCAGCAGGCCCAGGCGCCCCAGCGGCGCGTAAACGCGCCATTTCACGCCCGCGGCATCGAAGCGCTGCTGCCATTCGGCCGGCATGGCCGGCGTTCCCACGCCGTCGACCACCAGGCGCACCTCCACCCCGCGGCGCGCGGTGCGCTCCAGTGCCTCGGCCACGGCCAGCGCCGAGCCCTTGAATTCGAAGATGTAGGTTTCCACGTGCACCAACTGGCGCGCGGCGTCCATGGCCTCGATGAGCGCGGGAAAAAAATCGTCACCCCCCTGCAGCAGCACCAGTTGGTGACCGTCGCGCCAGGTGGTGGTGATGCGCCTCACAGCTCGAGGTCCGCGATCAGGGGCAAGTGGTCGGACATGCGGCGCCATGCGGCGCCATGCGGCACGTGGGCCGACACCGGCCGCAGGCCGCGCACAAAAACGCGGTCCAGGTGCAACAACGGCAGCCGCGCGGGATAGGTGGGCAGGCGGATGCCTTCGAAGGTTCGCAGGTCCAGCGCAGCCATGGGCTTGATGAGTTGCGCGCTCCAGTCGTTGAAATCGCCCGCCACGATCAGCGGCGCACTGGACGGCACCTCGCGCGCAATGAACTGGCCCAGGCGTTGCACCTGGCGCTCACGGCTGGCGTGGATCAGCCCCAGGTGCACCACAACCACATGCACGTCGGTGCCGTCCACCAGCACCTGCGCATGCAGCAGGCCGCGTTGTTCGAAGCGGTGGTCGGAGACGTCGGCGTGGCCCACGCCCAGCACCGGCCAGCGCGACAACAGGGCGTTGCCGTGCTCGCCATGCCGCGTGACGGCGTTGGTGCGGTAGACCGCTTCGTACCCCTCGGGCGAGAGGTAGCCCGCCTGGTCCAGCTCGGGCCAGCGCGTGAAGTAGCGCTCGAACTTTCGGTGGTGGCTGCGCACCTCCTGCAGGCAGACGATGTCGGCGTCGAACTGCTCGACCGCGTGTGCGAGGTTGTGGATCTCCAGCCGGCGCACCGGGCCCAGGCCCTGCACGCCCTTGTGAATGTTGTACGTGGCCACGCGCACGATGCTCATGCGTGGAATGATCGCACGCGCCCGCGTGGCTAGCGAGGTGCCTGGCCACCCAGCCGCGGCAGCCAGCCAATCGCCTCGGCGTTGGACGGCGAGAAGCAGCGCTCCATCGCCTCCTGCCAGGGCAGCCACAGCTGGTCGCGGTGCTCGCGCGGGCTCAGGCGCACCGGCTGGGCGTGCGGCACGCACAGGCCGAACAGGCGTTCGGTGTTGCGCGTGACACCGGGTGCGTAGCGGTGGCGCCACTGCGGGTAGATCTCGTAGACGTTTTCCAGCGCCCAGTCGCGCAGGACATGGCCCGGGGCACGGGCGTCGAGGCCGGTTTCCTCGGCCACCTCGCGCACGGCCGTTTGCTCGAAGGGCTCGTCGGGGTGGTCCTTGGCGCCGGTGACCGATTGCCAGAAGCCGGGTGCATCCGCGCGCTCGATGAGCAGCACCTGCAGAGCCGGGGTGTGAATCACCACCAGCACCGACTGCGGCACCTTGAAGGGGCGCGCCGCCCCCGGCGGCGTGTCAGGCACGCCGGCCCGCCGACAGGCGCAGCCACAGGCGCCACACCGACCACAGACGCAGCGGGGCGCTGATCAGCCGGGCGGGCCGGCGCGCCACCCACAAACCCGTCACCAGCGCCAGTGGCCACAGCAGTTCGGGCGGGCGGGCCCGCACCCACTGCCACGCCGCCTGCGCGCGATCCGCCCAGCCCAGCACGGGCTGCAGGGCATGTGCGTGTCGTCCGGCCTGTGCGCGCAGCGCCCGGGAGTGCGCACGCAGCAGGCCGCGGCGTTGCGCCAGTTGCTGTGCGCGCAGGGTGCTCATGGCTCCAGCGCCTCGCGGTCCTGGCGCAGCTCGTCGATGCTGGCCGAGAACAGGCGCGAGCCGCGCTGCACGCGTTCGCGCGCACGCCACGCGGCCAGCAGGCCGGCCAGCAGGAACAGCGCTGCGAACACGGCCAGGGCCAGCAGGCGGTGCGTGTCCCACAGGGCCACGGTGATGAGGATCGCAAGAAAGCCCAGCCCCAGGGCCAGGCACACCAGCGCGATCGCGCCGTAGGCCAACAGGCCGGCGATCCGCAGCACCTCCTCCTGTGCCTCGACGCTGAGCAGCTCAAGGCGGACCTGGGCCAGCTCGATCAGCGTGGCGGCCAGGCCGCGGACCGACGCCGACAGGCGCGAGGTCTCCATCGACCGCGCGGCCTCAGCGGCGGCCGATGAGCAGACCGATCAGCAGGCCGACACCGGCGGCCGTGCCGATGGCCTGCCAGGGGTGCTCGTGAACGTACTCGTCGGTGACGCGCGCGGCCTCCTTGGCCTTCACGGCAATGGATTCCTCGATGTCGACGAGCTTGTGCTTCGCGGCGATCAGGTTTTCGCGGATGCGCTCGCGCATCTCGACCACCTTGCCCTCGGTTTCGTCGGCGGTGGCGTGCAGCAACTCTTCGGCGTCGGTGATGACGCGCTGCAGGTCGCGCACGAGCTTCTTCTTGCTGGCGGTGGTATCGGCGGTGGCGTCGGCCATGGCGGGGCTCCTTTCCAGAAGTTGACAGGTCATCGATCGGGGTGATCGATGGTGCGACCGCCAGAGGATACGCAGGTTCCCGGAAAAAAGGCGCCCGAAGGCGCCTTTTGCGGCCCGGTCCTACAGGAACCTCACGCGTTCTTGACCGAATCGGGGTTGCGCAGGCGGATGTGCAGCTCGCGCAGCTGCTTTTCGTCCACCGGGCTCGGTGCCTGGGTGAGCAGACACTGCGCGCGCTGGGTCTTGGGGAAGGCAATGACGTCGCGGATCGACTCGGCGCCGGTCATCAGGGTGACGATGCGGTCGAGACCAAAGGCCAGGCCACCGTGCGGCGGCGCCCCGTACTGCAGCGCGTCGAGCAGGAAGCCGAACTTCAGGCGCGCTTCCTCGGGGCTGATCTTGAGCGCGTCGAACACCTTCTGCTGCACGTCGGCACGGTGGATGCGCACCGAGCCGCCACCGATTTCCCAGCCGTTGAGCACCATGTCATAGCCCTTGGCAATGCAGCGCCCCGGGTCGCTGACCATGAAGTCCTCGTGGCCGTCCTTGGGTGCGGTGAAGGGGTGGTGCACCGCGGTCCAGCGGTCCTCGTCTTCGTCGTATTCGAACATCGGGAAGTCCACCACCCACATCGGCGCCCAGTGGTCCTCGAACAGGCCGTTCTTCTTGCCGAGTTCGCTGTGGCCGATCTTGATGCGCAGGTTGCCGATGGCGTCGTTGACGACCTTGGCCTTGTCGGCACCGAAGAACAGGATGTCACCGTTCTGCGCACCGCTGCGCTGCAGCACCGCGTCGAGCGCGGCGTCGTGCAGGTTCTTCACGATCGGGCTTTGCAGGCCATCGCGGCCCTTGGTGATGTCGTTGACCTTGATCCAGGCCAGGCCCTTGGCACCGTAGATCTTGACGAACTCGGTGTAGGCGTCGATCTCGCTGCGGCTCATCTCGC
>VFQM010000139.1_pt1 | contig 91870 bp, 90 predicted proteins | sample 3512391 | NCBI WGS metagenome assembly VFQM01 (sample SAMN10412369, study PRJNA504923) | tailings metagenome | isolation source: Replicate 1 from Balatoc abandoned mine | place: Philippines | reverse complement strand
TGCCCACCAGCACCATGGCGCGCGAGGCCGATCTGCTGCTGCCGACCCATGCCGGCCCGGAAATCGGCGTCGCCTCGACCAAGGCCTTCACCTGCCAGCTGGCGGTGCTCGCCGCGCTGGCCGCGCACATGGCGGTGAAGAAGGGCCGCGTTTCCCGCGAGGCCGAGGCCGAGATCGTGCGTCACCTGCTCGAAGCGCCCGCTGCATTGAATGCCGCGCTCGATCATGACGACGACATTGCGGCGATGGCGCACCTGATCGCTCCGGCGCGCGACGTGCTGTATCTGGGGCGCGGGCAGGATTATCCGTTGGCGCTGGAAGGCGCGCTGAAGCTCAAGGAAATCAGCTACATCCACGCCGAGGGCTATGCCGCGGGCGAGATGAAGCATGGCCCCATCGCGCTGATCGACGAGGCGGTGCCGGTGGTCGTGATCGCGCCGTCGGGCCCGCTGTTCGAGAAGACCGTCTCGAACATGGAGGAAGTGCGCGCGCGCGGCGGGCAGGTGGTGCTGATTTCCGACGCCAAGGGGCTGGAAGCCGCGGGCGAGGGCTGCATCGCCACCATCGAAATGCCGGTGGTCCACCCGCTGATCGTGCCGCTGGTCTATGCCATTCCGGTGCAGCTGCTGGCCTATCACGTGGCGGTGGTCAGAGGCACGGATGTCGATCAGCCGCGCAATCTCGCCAAATCGGTTACGGTGGAATGATTGTTTGCGTTATCGGGCATTTTGTCAGACTTCTGTCCAGCACGTCGCTTTCTAGCGGGATGGCTAAGGTGGGTGGCCAAGCTACAGAATTGGCGGAATGCAGACTTGGCGAATATTGAATGATTTTCAGCACCGTTATGCGATTATACGTGTCAAAATTAGTCTTGAGGAATGCATTTTACAATCTCCTTGGATTGGGTCTCCCGGCGATTGTTGCTCTTGCAGTCATTCCAGAACTAATTGAACATCTGGGTTCTGAGAAATTCGGCATCCTCCTGATTATCTGGGCCGTGGTGAGCTATTTCGGCCTGTTTGATCTTGGGCTGGGGCGCGTAGTGACCCAGCATTTGGCCGCCGCATTAGCTCGCGATGACATAATTCACATTCAGAGGATAGTTGGGACCGCCAGCGCGGTCATGATCGCTCTTGGCACAGTTGGCGGGGCCACAATGTTTGCGCTGAGTCCAGTACTAGCAGAAAAATTCGCGGTTCCATCCGATGTCGCGGAGGTCTCCGCAGCCTTTCTATGGATGGCGTTCTCTATACCTGCGATAGTTATGACGTCATGTTATCGAGGTATTCTTGAAGCCATCGGTAGCTTTGCGCTAATCAATATGATCCGTTTGCCAATGGGTATCTATACCTTCGCGGCCCCCCTGGTCGTAGTCATGCATGCCGGTCCCCGGTTGGACATCATCGCTCTAGTGTTGGCCTTGGGGCGTGTTCTCGCATGCGCTGTTCATGCGTTCTTCGCGCTGAGACGAGCGCCGCTCCAAAAAAAACATGGAACGATTGACGGGCAGTTTCTGCCCAAGTTGATCAAAACCGGCGGATGGCTAACTGTGAGCAATCTCGTCGCACCGCTGATGAACTACATTGATCGGTTCATCTTGGGCGTAATCGCCTCGGGCGCTGCCGTTGCCTATTATGCGACACCCCAGGAATTGTTGCTTCGCATTGGAATAATTCCGAGTGCTTTGGCCACCGTGTTGTTCCCACTTTTCGCGAGCAGCTCAGCACCGCTCGATGGCGATCGCGATAGCGCTCACGTGCGAAGCTACTCTGCTCTAATTGCATTACTGATGGCGCCAATCACAATTATACTTATGATTTTTGCGCATCCACTCTTGGAACTTTGGGTCAGCACAGAATTTGCTGACCGCGCCTATGTGGTACTCCAAATCATGGCGGTCGCTGCGCTGGCGAGCGGACTGGCGCAGATACCGTACACCATGCTACAGGCCGTCGGCCGCGCCGATATCACAGGCAAACTGCACGTTGCCGAGTTGCCCATATATATTGCGCTCATCTGCGTACTAGTCTTTCTTTATGGCCCAATTGGCGCGGCCTCAGCATGGCTGTTTCGCGTCATCGCTGACGCCGGACTTCTCTATCATTTCAACCAGCGAATTCTAAACGCTGATCAACGCTTGCGCAGCTGATGTCCAGGGTCGTTTTGGCCAAAAAGTTAAGGTATCTCGAATCAGATGAAGGCGGGGAAACTCCGCGCATGAGAGCGCGTCTAACCTGTAGCTGAAAATATTTATGACAATCTTGGATCAAATTTAATGGCAGACCCATCAGGCATGGCTGCAGTTATCGGCGCAAATCGAGGTGCACGCACCGCCAAGACGGGGGCTTGGCTTGTGCCCCTTTTGCTAATCACGGCCCTGACTCAAAATTATTCAGAAATTCAGTCTTTAATGGATGGCGGCAGGCTATTCTTAAGTGAAATACAGGGGCCGATTTTTGTTAGATTACTTAAGGACCTTGTTTATATATCTGTGATTTTTTCAGTCGCTGCATACTCTTTCACGCGTAAAAAAAACCCGCTGACGGTCGAGTCGGCGGCGATTGTGTTGTTAATAATCGTATCCTTTTTTCTGTCATTCTCGAAAAACGATCTCCTAACCTCTGTAATTGGCTTGAGGTGGGCAACGCCTCTGTTGATATTCCTGTTTATCCATGCCTGGTCATCGAGTTTCGATGGGACAAAATTTCTCCTGTGGATCTATTTAGGGATATTAATCTGCCTCTTATTGCAGATCTATCAATTGTTCTATATGCCACCGGTTTACGGAACAATTTTTGGACTATCCGCGCGCGCGCCGGGGATTTTTATTGCGCCCAATAGCACAAGCTTTTTTGGGTGTGCTTGTGCTGCTTTTGTGCATGTCTTCGCGCGCGGTAATTTTCGTCATTTGCTTACATCCACTATTCTCGCAGTTTTAATAACTGCCTTGGCTCAATCCGGTACAGGTGCAATTGTCTGCGTTGCTTTTTTACTGCATACCTTCTTTACCGGTTCTCGTATTATCATAATTGTATTTTTTGTAATTTTAGCCCCTGCCGTCTTTTTCAACCTCGACGGCCTGCTGGGTCGAGATAGCTTTGTTGAATTATCGGGAGGGGGTAGGATTGAGAGATTTGCTGCCATCGTTCGGGCATCGGCATATGATTTGGGAAACTTTGGCTATTATACGAACGCCTCAAATCTCGCCGATGCAAACCCGCAATTCAGGTACGCGGTAGATTCTCTTTGGGCCTCCATGATAGGTAATTTCGGGGTATTTGCGCCGTTCGTAATTGGTTTTGTTGCAATTTTCGTATTTAGACAAATGAGGGGCGTGGATCTAGACCTCGCATTCTCACCAATGATTGTATTCTTCGCATTTTCATTCACGACGATTATTTTTGAAGCTTATCCCATGAATATCATTGTTATTTTGTCGATATGGGGCGCGAAAAAAATTGCATCTGAGCGCGTTCCGCGGCAACTGCCATGCTAAATCCAGTTCTCTCAATCGTTGTGCCTACGCACAACCGTGCAGTCTATGCGATCTCGTGTATCGAGGCCATTTTAGCGTTCAGTGATGCAGACCTGCAGCTTGTGGTAACTGACACGAGTACCGATCACGAGTTAGAGCGCTTGTTGCATCGTCCCGAATGCAGCTTTCTTGCAGATCCAAGGCTTGTTTATGTCAAGATAGAAGAGCCATCCAATCTTACCAAGAACCACAATGCTGCGATGGAATTAGCTGAGGGGGAATATGTCTGCCTTATCGGCGATGATGACTGCATCACGCAGGGTGCGATAGAAGCTGCACGTTGGGCCTTGGAACATGATGTCCCGGTCGTTTCCCAGAACATAACCACGACGTATGCGTGGCCGGATTTCAAATCCCTGCTTGCGCGCGCCGGCCACGCAGGCCGATTGTACGTCCCGCGACGAGCTGGTGGCGGGCGCTGGAGGGATGCAAGGGTCGATTTACGAGCTGCACTGGCGCGAGCATTGCAGGGGACCGATCAGCTACCACGTTGTTATCACGGTGTCGTGCGCCGCGACTTACTGCGTCAGATACAGTCTGAGGCGGGGGCGTTCTTTAGCGGCTCCAGTCCGGACATGTCAGGGGCGGTCGCTCTAGCGTGTAGTATTGAGCGGTATTACGAGACCGACCTGCCGCTGACCATTCCTGGTGTATCTGGCGGAAGCAATTCAGGGCGCAGCGCCATGAACACCCACAAAGGAGCTTTGACCTCCGAGACCCAGACGAGCGGGTTCGAGAATGCAGGCTGGATTGAAGGTGTCCCCAAATTCTTCTCGGTTGAAACCGTTTGGGCGCATGCTGGTTTAGTTACCTTAGAAAAGCTCGACCCATCACTCCTTACGCAGTTCAATTACGCCCGCCTGCTGGCGCTTTGCAGTTTGCGGCATCCAGATTTCCAGATAGAAGTCGACAATGCTACAGGGCGGGCCAGTACGCTTCTTGGCCGCGACTTGACGCAAGCTATAGCCCGTGAAAAGCGAAAGTTGCGCATCCAAAGGCTGTTTGCTTGGACCAAGCGACTGATGATACCAACCATCTCAGGTGGACGCAAATATCTCCCGGATAAAGACAACATTGCCGAAGCCTCAAAGGCGTATCAACAATATGCAAGCGACCTAGATTTTCATTTTAGCCCAGAGTAAACCGAGAATAGCGATGGAAATGTTCGAAATGAGTAAGGCATCGTCGGATGACCAGGTTGGGCCCCAAGGCGATCCAGTCAATCCTCGTCAGCAAAAGTTGTCCTCTCTTATCGTGGAATCTCTGAATGGACAGAAGGAAAGGCTAAAATCGGAGTTTGCTTCCTCGGGTTCCCAAGTCGGGGTCCGCTATGTAGCAATCGACAATCTGCTCCCTGCCGAAGCCGCAGAGCAAATCTCGAATTGTTTCCCTCCTGTTCAAAAAATGCGACTCATGAATAGCTTCCGTGAGAAGAAATACACGTCAAAGGCATTCGATGTGTTCGATCCGATCCTTCGGGATATAACCTTCGCATTTCAGGATCAGCGGGTTGTAGACATCGTTTCTGAAATAACGGGGATTGCCGAACAAGTGCCGGATTCCCTGCTTTACGCTGGCGGATTGAGCGCGATGGCTAAAGGTCATTTCCTGCAACCCCACATTGATAACTCCCACGATTCGAGCCGAAAATACTACCGCACGCTCAATCTACTCTATTACGTCACACCGGCGTGGAATGAAGAGGATGGCGGTAACTTGATGCTGTGGGACAAGGCGGTGCGTGAGAGCGTGACCATACCGTCCCGCTTCAATCGTCTGGTTCTGATGGAAACAAACCCGTGGTCGTGGCACTCCGTTAATAAAGTCGAGAGAGATGGTCTGCGAAAATGCGTTTCGAATTACTATTTCTCGCCAAGGTCTCCGACCGGTAAGGAGTATTTTAACATAACCGCGTTCAGCGCCCCGCCAAGTCAGCCTTTGCGCCGGGCATGGAGTCATATTGACGCGGCGGTTCGCCAAGCGGTCAGGCTAGTCAAGCCAAGCGGAGTCGGTGTTGTGGATGTCTACGAAGGGTCGCCACGTTAATTATCATGTTTATCGTCTATGCCCCGAACGTAGCAAGCGGTGGTGGACTTGTTCTTTTGCGGGCCTTGATCACGGCGCTCAGTGGCAGGTCGGACGTCGTCCTAATGCTTGATCAACGTGGCCGGCCCTATCTTGAAGACGTGGTCGCCGAACTTGATTGCAGATGGTATAAGTCGAGCGTTCCCGGGCGACTGTCGGCAGAATGGTCTGTTCGAAAGCTCGCGTCGCGTGGTGATATCGTATTCTGTTTTCACAGCCTGCCACCCATATTCAAGTCGTCAGGTAGGGTGATCTGCTACGTGCATAACGCCAATCTGGTGGGCTTGATACCGACCAGCATCCTTTCGGGCTGGGTTCGCCTGCGATATCTGATCGAACGTCAAATCGCGTTCTATCGCAGATCGAGTGTTGAGCGGTATGTGGTGCAGACCCCCACCATGCGATCAGCGCTCGCATCTTGGTATGGGCGCGGTGCTCCACCAATCGATATCCTTCCCTTTATCGGAGAGGGTGCGGCCATTCCCAAAGCTGCGGGCACCGTGAGGTCGCCCGCGCATCAGTCGCGTGCTCAATGGGATTTCGTCTATGTCAGCGATGGATCGGCGCACAAGAACCACCACCGCCTCCTGGACGCGTGGCAAATCCTAGCTGAGGAAGGCAGCTTTCCCAGTCTCGCCCTTACCCTGAATCCAATAAGGGACGCGGCTCTCTGTGAAGAAGTGAAGCAAGCTGTCGCGAACACAGGTGTCGGCATCCACAATCTCGGCCAGATGCAGCACACGGAGATACTGAAACTCTATTTAGAATCCCGCGCGCTGATTTTTCCGAGTCTCGCCGAATCCTTCGGCGTTCCGCTGATCGAAGCACGCATGGCGGGCCTTCCCATCATTGCATCGGAACTGGACTATGTGCGGGACATCTGCGTTCCGGCCGAGACCTTTGATCCGAAATCCGCCCGATCCATTGCCCGAGCGGTCAGCCGTTTCTTGGGAGGGGCCGATGCGTTTACGCCATTGCTCGACGGGCAGGAATTTCTCAAGCAATTGGAAGATCGTATAGGGGCGCAGTGATCCCACTCTGCCGCTCCACCATCAGCGACGGCAGGTCTCGCTTCGTTGAAAGGCCATCTCATGCAGGTTACCCTCACACAACAGCAGCTTAAGGCGTTCCACCATGATGAGTTCGTCCGTTCGCAAATCGAAAACTTCTGCACCCTAACTGACCGCTACGGCGCAAATGCAGATGTGGTCGCCGACATTGGCGGCGGTGTCGGGTTCTTCGGAAGTGCCCTTCGTCAAACTCGCCCAGAAACACAAGTCCGCGTTATAGATCTGGACCCTAATTCGGTCCGAATGGCCCAAGAGAAGGGGCTCGACGCCAGGATGGGCGATGCAATCAATCCTCCGGCGGCAGGCGATGAGGATATCGTGTGTTTCAATTTGATCCTGCACCACCTTATTGCACCGACAGAAGCTGGCACTCTGGAATTGCAAGCCAAAGCCCTCCTTGCTTGGAAAGGTAAGGCCCGATGGCTCTTCGTGGACGAGTACATCTACGACTCCTATTTCGGAAACCTCTCAGGAAAGTTGATCTTCCACATCACGCGCAGCGCCCTGCTGTCTCGCATCGGCCGTGCGATCGCCCGAATGGCCCCTTCACTCAACGCAAACACCTTTGGCATTGGCGTCAGGTTTCGGTCCGGAAGGGAGTGGCGTCGGTTCTTCGAGAGGATGGGCTTTGAGATCGTGGGAACAATTAAGGGCGCCGAAGAGCACATCTCCCTACCGCGGCGGCTGCTACTCATCCGCAGTTGTCGTAGGGACAGCTTTCTTTTGCGCGCTGTGAATAACCAAAACGGGAGCAGATGACGGCAGCATGTCAAAGCATAGAATACTGGTACTTGGAGCAAGCGGCATGCTGGGAAATGCGATGATGCGTGTTCTTTCGGAGGATCCGCACCTTGAAGTTGTCGGTTCCACTCGCAGCGCGGTAGCTCCTGACCTGGCGGGAACAAAATCAAACACGCGCTACCTCTGCAATTTGGATGTTGAGAACCACGATACGCTGATTGATGCAGTGGGCCAGCTACGCCCCGACACGATCATCAACTGCGTTGGATTGATCAAACAGCGTGCCGAAGCAGAAGACATTCTCGCGACGCTTCCTTTAAATTCATTGCTGCCGCACCGACTGGCACGACTAGCGTCATGCCTGGATGCGCGCGTCATCCATTTCAGCACCGACTGTGTTTTTTCGGGCAAAGACGGAAACTACCGCGAAAGCGATTTCGCCGATGCTGATGATCTATATGGAAGAAGTAAGTTTCTTGGGGAACTTCACTACTCAAATACCTTCACGGTCAGAACGTCAATTATTGGGCATGAACTGAAAAGCCAACGTAGCCTGATTGGATGGTTTCTCTCGCAAACGGGGCAGGTCAAAGGCTTCACGAAGGCGATCTTTTCCGGGTTGCCCACAGTTGAGCTCTCGCGCGTCGTCAGGGACCATATTTTGCCTCGCCCAGAGCTATCCGGCCTATGGCATGTCAGCGCCGATCCGATCAATAAATTCGATCTGCTGAAGCTGGTTGGTGACATTTATGGGAAGGACATAGAGATTCAAGCCGATGACAACCTAGTCATTGACCGGTCGCTTGACTCCAGTCGCTTTCGTGAAGCCACCGGTTATCAACCGCCGGATTGGCCGCAGCTCATCCGGTCAATGCACGCATATCAATAATAGGGAAATCCCAGCAATGTTCGAAGGTAAATGCCTCCTTGTGACTGGAGGAACAGGCTCGTTTGGCAATGCCGTGCTCCGCCGCTTTCTCAATTCTCCATTGGCAGAGATACGCATTCTTAGCCGAGATGAGAAAAAACAGGACGACATGCGCAAGCGGTACCAGAACTCCAAACTGAAATTTTATATCGGCGATACGCGTGACTATAATTCAGTTTTGGCTGCAGTGAGAGGGGCGGATTACGTCTTTCATGCCGCAGCGCTGAAGCAGGTCCCTTCTTGCGAGTTCCATCCGCTCGAAGCGGTGAAGACGAATGTTCTCGGTACTGAAAACGTCCTGGAGGCAGCCATCAACACCGGTGTTGAGCGGGTCGTCTGTCTAAGTACCGACAAGGCAGTCTACCCAATAAACGCCATGGGTATTTCGAAAGCCATGATGGAAAAGGTCGCGGTAGCAAAATCCCGGAGTAGCACGAACACGGTCATCTGCACGACGCGCTATGGCAATGTCATGGCTTCGCGCGGCTCGGTCATACCACTTTTTGCGGATCAGATCCGTGCAGGAACCCCGATTACGATAACCGATCCCGCAATGACTCGCTTCATGATGACTCTCGACGATGCGGTTGATCTGGTTATCTTTGCATTTGAGCACGGTCGCCACGGAGAAATTTTCGTCCAGAAGGCGCCCGCGGCGACCATCGCGACCCTTGCGCGTGCCATGTGTGATCTGGCAGGCAAACCGGGGCACCCGATCAATGAGATAGGTACCCGCCACGGTGAGAAACTTTTCGAGGTGCTGCTTAGCAGGGAAGAGATGTCATTTGCTGAAGATCTTGGAGAATACTTCCGTGTCCCTCCAGATTTGCGCGACTTGAACTATGAAAAGTTCGTTGAAAGAGGCGAGGTGAAGATAAGTTCTTCCGAGGATTACAATTCCCACAATACGACTCGCCTCGATCACGAGGGCATGAAATCGCTCCTCTTGAAACTTCCATTCATTCAGGCGCTGGCCAGAGGTGAATACCTGGCGCCGGATGAGTAAGCAGTGATATGTTCTTTTGCTGCGCTTCAGGACCTATCTGATCTATGAAAAAGCTAAAAATCATGACGGTCGTCGGAACCCGGCCCGAGATCATTCGCCTCTCGCGCGTCATTGCGAAGCTCGACTCAGAGTGCGAGCATGTTCTCGTCCATACGGGCCAGAACTATGATTTCGAGTTGAACGAGATTTTCTTCGAAGATCTCGGCATACGAAGGCCGGACTTCTTTCTGAACGCTGCTGGGGCTTCGGGCGCGGAAACCATGGGCAATGTCATTATTGCTGTGGATCGCCTGTTAGTTGAGGCCCGGCCAGAGGCTGTGCTAGTTCTCGGCGACACCAATAGCTGTTCATCGATCATCGCAGCCAAGAGGCGTCAAATTCCCACCTTTCATATGGAGGCGGGCAACCGGTGCTTTGACTTGCGCGTACCGGAAGAGATCATTCGGCGGATTGTCGATCACACAGCTGATGTCAATTTGCCATATAGTGACATTGCTCGCAGCTATCTGATCCGCGAGGGACTGCAGCCAGATCTGATTATAAAGACAGGTAGCCCGATGGCTGAAGTCATCGAGCATTACCGTGAGGCGATTGAGAAATCCCCGGTTCTTAGAGAATTGGGTCTGGAGCAAGAGAGATTCTTTCTCGTCAGCGCGCATCGAGAGGAAAATATCGAGCCCGATCCTAGTTTTGCTCGCTTGGTCGAACTGCTCGAAGCCTTGGCGGAGCGCTACCAGATGCCCGTTGTCGTCTCGACCCATCCCCGGACCCAAAAGCGCATCGATGCCGCAGGTGTTCGCTTTTCAGATCGGGTCCGTTTGCTCAGGCCGCTCAGCTTTACAAGTTACAATAAGCTCCAGACCTGCGCGCGAGTGGTTCTTTCGGACAGTGGCACGATCAGTGAAGAATCCTCGATCCTCAACTTTCCAGCCCTCAATCTCCGTGAACAGCATGAGCGTCCGGAGGGGATGGAAGAGGCATGTGTCATGATGACCGGATTGAATGTTGAGCGAGTGGTTCAAGGGATCGAGATCCTCGCATCGCAATCTCGAGGCGCGTCCCGTTCACTTCGGCCTGTCGACGATTACTCAATGCCCAACGTGTCAGACAAGGTATTGCGGATCATTCACAGCTATGTGGATTACGTGAACCGCGTTGTTTGGAAGAAGTACTAGACCTTAGACATGAGGCTAGCCCTAATCGCCGACACATTTCCGCCCATGCGGAGCTCCGGGGCGGTCCAGTTGCGCGATCTGTCTCGCGAATTCGTCCGGCAGGGGCATCAGCTGACGGTACTTCTTCCGTCCCATGAAATAAGGGGCGCTTGGGAACTCGATACCTTTGATGGTGCGCAAGTCCTTCGCTTGAAGGCGCCCAAGACGAAGGATGTCGGCTATGTTCGACGAACTCTAGGCGAGTTGGCGATGCCCTACGCCATGGCGCGCAATTTCGCGAGGAGCCCGCTGTCGAAGTCCAAATGGGAAGGGATCGCATGGTATTCACCGTCAATATTCCATGCGCCCCTAGTTACGGCGCTCAAGCGCCAAAGTGGTTGCAAGGGCTATCTGATCATTCGCGACATCTTCCCGGAATGGGCGCTTGACCTCGGCCTCATGAAGGCTGGAGTTGCCTATAAATTCTTCAAGTTTATCGCCCGGAGGCAGCATGAAGTTGCCGATATCATCGGAGTGCAGTCACCGGGTAACCTGAGCTACTTTGAAGACTGGGAGAAGCAGAAGAGCGGGCGTCTGCTTGAGGTTCTGCCAAATTGGCTTTCGCCACCTGCAAATGTCGAGTGCTCGCTGAAGATCGATTCCACTCCGCTCGCCGGGCGAAAGATCCTCGTTTACGCTGGCAATATGGGCGTTGCTCAAGGGCTGGACATCATTGTTGAACTGGCTCACCGCATGCGCGCTCGACGAGATATCGGATTCCTGTTTGTTGGACGCGGCAGCGAGGCAAGCCGGCTTGAGGCGAGAAGCCAAGACCTCGAACTGGATAATGTTATCTTTCGTTCCGAGATTGACCCAGATGAGATCCCTGCCCTTTATGCACACTGCTCCGCGGGGATCGTCGCGCTCGACCCAAGGCACAAGTCACACAACATCCCCGGTAAATTCCTTACCTACATGCAGAGCGGTCTACCAACCCTTGCCATAGTGAACCGAGGAAATGATCTCGCGACACTGATACGCGAGGAAGGTGTTGGGGCAGTTTGCGAGTCTGGCAATGTGGGCGAGCTCGAAACACTGTGCTCGACCTTGATGCTTCGGATCGAAGAAGACGCGGCCATGTCAGCTCGCTGTGTTCAGCTATTCGAGCGTCAATTCTCAGTAGCCCAGTCAGTCAGGCAGATTGTTGCTGCTTTGAGGGGTTAATGCTGGCAAAATAGTTACCTGTACAGCATTCGGTCTTTCTAGCTCCAAACGTCGTCAAGATGCGGGGCAGTCGTTCGCACTCAACCGATCTCTTTGATCATGTTGGGCTTGGAGAATTGAGAGGGCATCTAGAGTCCAGCCCAGACGTTGTGCTCGGCCTTTTCGAGATAACGCGCCAGCACATTCACGGACTTCCACCCTCCCGCACGCATGATGGCTGCGGTGTCGAAGCCTCGCCTCAGGAGATCCTGCGCTGCACCCACGCGCATCGAGTGTCCGCTGAATGAAGCCACCTGCTCTGCGCGTAGGCCGCAGCGTTGCGCCGCTTCCTTGATCACGCGCCGCACAGTCGTTGTCTCGAGGCAGCGATCGATTACCTTGCCTTGGTAGATCGGACAGAACAGCCACTCGATTTCGGGGCCGCGGTAAGAAAGCCATTCCCCAAGCAAGTCGGCCGTGCGCTTTGATGTGAAGGCGATACGCCCCTGGCCGTAGGGATCGGCCTTGCTGCGACGGATCAGCACTCTCAGCGTGCCATCCGCTCGCTCGACGATATCCTGATTGCGCAGCGCAATGAGTTCTGATCGACGCGTGAGCAATTCATAGCCGAGCGCGAGCATGGCGCGATTGCGCAGACCCCATGGCGTATCGGGCTCGCTTTCCAGAAAACTCTCGAGATAATTACGCGTCAGCCCCTTGGCTTGGCGGGGCCGGATGGATTTCCTGCGCCTGACCTTGCGCATGGCGAGATTGATATCCTCGTCATAGGTCGGATCGGGCAGCCTGAGCAGGCGATGTACTTTGCGGATGGCATAAAGCCGTCGCTGGACGGTCGACGGTGCCTTGGATTGACCCTGGTCTTCGAGGAAGCGGCACACGGTCTCGACTCTGGCGGGGAAAGGCTGCCCGATGCAATTCTCCACGCACCAGTTTTCGAAAGCCTCGACATCGGCGCGGTAACTGCGCATTGTTGATGGCGCATAGGCACCCTCAAGACGCTGGAATTCAGAGCGCCAATCCAAGCCTATTCGTTGAGCATCCATGTGACCAATATGATAGAAATTCAATCATAATGCAAGTCCAGGGACTGACCGCGCATCAGATAAAGGCCGCTCGCGGAGCACTTGGTTGGTCTGTTCAAGATTTGGCCGACAGAACCGGCGTGGGAACCGCTACAATCTCAAGGTACGAACTAGCAAACGCAGTTCCCCGGTCACGCAAAGACAATCTCGAGAAGATCAAGGCGGCTTTTGAAGCCGAAGGTATTGAGTTTATCGGCTCGCCCGACGACCGGCCAGGTATTCGCATCGGCAAGCCGCAAGGCTCCTGAGCCTCAAACCCATCCCCTCAGAAATCGTCGAGCATCTCCTGGCCGCTCCTGAGCAGCTCGCGAACATGCTTGCGAAACTCCCTCGCTTCGCGAGTATACTCGCCGTGCTTGAGAGCATTCTGATTGCCCTTTGGCGCGCCGGATCCTTGTGCGCCGCCATGCATGCGGCACCTCTTCTTGCCGCTCACTGCGGGTGCCTCGCAGGCGGTCCCGCGGCGGGTCCTGGCGCCGCAGCGCGGGCTTTGACGCATCGGCCCCGTGTTGCGTGGATGTGCACCGGTCATTTTCGCGCCCGTTGCCTGACGGTCTTTTCCTGCGGTATCTCCAGTGGCACTGCATCGTATGGCTTATGTTCGAGCTGGGGTTGTTTGGGCTCAGTTTCGCGCTTCCTGCCAGCCTCGACATTACCCACGATCGCCTGGCCGCCCTGCTCCACGCGGATGTGCTCAACGGTGACCCGCTGCTGTCCCTTACCGCGGTGCTTGTTGAGCGTCTCGAGTTGCTTTGAATAAAGCGCCATCAGTTTCTGTGCGTGCTTAAGGGCCATGTCGCGACCCTCAAAGGTCTGATTAGGCAAAGCTGCGCGCCTTAGGCATTCGAGGGCGGCAAAGTGCGTCCCCACCATCTGCCTAGCAAGCATGCCCTCGGCGCCGTCTGCAGCCTCAAGGCTGTTGAAGTGCTCCAGCGCGCGTACAGCCCGAAGATGCGTTTCCTCCTGGGTCTCGCCCTCTCGGCGCCATAGGAGATTTGTAAGTTCATTGAGCTTTGCCTCCATGATCTTGTCATCATCGACTTTAAGCGCGCCCCGAGCAATTTCATCCGGGATGATTTCATGGGTTGGCGTTCGGTTGGGCTTCGCCTCTTCTTTTTTGGACATGTCATTCCGCCTTGCCGTCTCGACGTCACCGCAAGGCATAGAGCAAAACGAACCCGAATACAGCGGGGCTTCTCCGGCCCGATCTACTGTGCATAGGGTTGTTTTCTAATTCTTGATGGTAACTCCCCCCACCCCTCACTTCAGTGGGCATCGCCTCCAGCCTGTGAGACAGGGAGGTAGTGCGTTGGGGAGGTGTTGGGCAAATGCCCGATAACGCGCACAATCAGGCCCTCGCCGGAACTCTGCGTCCCAAGGCAAACTTCGGGCCCTGTCGAGATCCATTCCTAAATTGCCGACGCGTGCAGGCACAGTCGGCGCTGCTAAATTAGCCGAAATTCGGACGCAAATGCGGGGCGGCGTGTGCCTTGCGCCGCCCCAACCCAACCCCGCACGAGGAGGTGCGCGTGGGCGGGTATTCTTACAAGCATTCTACTATCAAGGGGCTCGACGCTATTAACACGATCCTTGCGAAGGGCCGGTCAAAGGCCCTGCAGCCTCTTTCAAACATAGCCGGGAACGGTGGCCAAAGATGCTGCCCGACTCTACAGGCGTCAGGAAAGTCGCCAACACCTCCGTAAGCGTATATCTGCCCGCAGAGGTTGGGGCAGATGACCTGCCTCTTGCAACATGACGGGGGTAACGGCTGGAGGAGGCGAACTCCTACCTGAAGGAGCCGCTAGTCAAAGCGATGCTGTCAGAAGTGCTTCCACGGAGATCCGGCTTGGCGGATTTCGTCAAAGAACGCGATGCAGAGCACGGTAGTAGATCACCGGCCTGCATGGCGTAGAGCTCTGCTCCGTACCGAACTTCCAGCTGCAAGATACCCATCGATACTGCCAATTAGCCCATCCGTACTGAACGGTAATTTATTATGTCTCGGTGGGCAGCTTCGGAGCGCCGAACCGCACAGCACCCGGAATGTCCAATTGCCCGACTGGATCAGGACGTGGGGCTCGGCGCAGCGCCGCTGGCTAAAAGGTCCGCAATACGACGGCTGGCTGTACCGTCACCGTAAGGGTTGTGAGCGCGGGCCATCACCTCGTATGCGTCCTGATTATCAAGTAAAGCCGTGGTTTCCGCAATGATGACAGCTGGATCAGTTCCGACCAGCCTCGCGGTCCCAGCTGCCACTCCCTCAGGCCTTTCGGTGGTGTCACGCATCACGAGCACCGGTTTGCCGAGGCTCGGAGCCTCTTCCTGAATGCCTCCGGAGTCGGTCAGGACGATGTCGCAGGCTTCCATCATGGCGACGAAATCGAGGTAGTCGAGGGGCTTTATCAAGGCAATGTTGTCGCGGCCCGAGAGGGCCGGTCGCATGATCCCTGTGACATTGGGGTTGGGGTGGAGCGGGTAGATGATCGCCACATCCTTGCGCGCTGCAAGTTGGTCTAATGCCGTCGCTATGCCCACCATCCCTGAACCGAAATTCTCGCGCCGGTGGGCTGTGACGGCGATGATGCGTCGGCCTGCAAACCGGTCCCTGAGCGGGGCGATCGCCGGCGCGAGGCGTGAGTCCGCCGCGATCTTACCGCGCGCGAAAAGAAGGGCGTCAATCACCGTGTTGCCCGTGATGTGTATGGATTTTTCCTCCACATTTTCAGCTCGCAACGCCGCAGCGGCTGTCGCGGTTGGGGCAAAGTGGAGGTCGGCCACCACGCCGGTGACCTTGCGGTTCACCTCCTCGGGCCAGGGCGAATAGATATTGCCGCTCCTCAGACCTGCCTCGACGTGACCCACAGGAATCCGCCGGAAATAGCACGCCAGGCTCGCCATCATCGTTGTCAGCGTGTCGCCATGCACCAGCACCCGGTCAGGCTGTAGGCGGTCTAAGGCCTCACCGAAACGGGTCAGGATCCGGCTCGCAAGGCCATCCAAAGACTGGTCTGGAAGCATCAGGTCGAGGTCTAGATCGGGTTGAAGCCCAGCTAGAGCCAGCACGGAATCGAGTAAGTCGCGGTGTTGGGCTGTCACCACTACTTTGACGTCGAACTGCTCGGTCTCGCGCAGCGCGAAGACCACCGGAAACATCTTGATCGCTTCCGGTCGGGTGCCGAACGTCACAAGGATGCGCGGCTTTCCCAGCACCGGCCCTGCGGCTGATGTCATGAGCGCAGCATGCCCCGCGTGTCGAACACGAGTTTACCTGCAAAGTCACTGGGGCCGAGATGCTTGAAGGCGGTGTGATCGACCAGCACCACCACAATCTCCGCCTCGCGCAGGCCTGCGTCAAGCGTCACAAGCTGCGTGCCAGTGCCGGCGAAGGCTTCGGGCAGGGCTTCCGTGAAGGGCTCGACCACGAGGATCCGCTCACCATGGGTCAGGGCCAGCGCCTCGGCGATCTCGAGCGCGGGGCTTTCGCGGAAGTCGTCGATGTCGGGCTTGAACGCCAACCCGAGCAGCGCGACCTTCCCCTCGGGCGCGGCCTCGAGCAGGGCGCGGACCTTGCCCTCGGTGTGGACCGCTTTGTGGTCATTGACCTCGCGCGCGGTCCGCACCAGCCGCGCCGTGGACGGCGCGCCCGCGACGAGAAACCAAGGATCGACCGCGATGCAATGGCCGCCGACACCCGGGCCGGGCTGGAGGATGTTGACGCGCGGGTGGCGGTTGGCAAGGCGGATCACCTCCCACACATCGACCCCGATTACATCGGCGATCATCGACAACTCGTTGGCGAAGGCGATGTTGACGTCGCGGAAGGAGTTCTCGACTAGCTTCACCGTCTCGGCCACGCGCGCGGTGGTGTAGAGGCAGTCGCCCTTGACGAAGCTAGTGTAGAGCATCGCCGCGCGTTCGGCGCAGGCCGCGGTCACGCCGCCAATCACGCGGTCGTTATGGACCAATTCGTGGACGATCCGCCCCGGCAGGACGCGCTCGGGGCAATAGGCAAGAGCGATGTCAGCTTCCTCGTCGCTGCTATCCCTCGGCACCACGATGTCGGGGCGCAGCCCGGCGATGATCTCGGCCACCCTTTCGGTCGTACCCACCGGCGAGGTGCTCTCGACGATGATGCAGGCGCCCGGCAGGATCCGGGGCGCGATCGCGCGCGCGGCGGCTTCGACATAGGAAATGTCGGGGGAATTGTCCGGCCCGAGCGGGGTCGGCACGGCGATCATGTAGAAGCTCGCGGTCGGCACCTCGGCCGAGGCGACCAGGGTGCGCGCCTTGATCGCATCATGCACCAGCCGGTCGAGATCGCGTTCCTCAATATGCACGCCGCCGGCATTGACGGTCTCGACCACCCGCGGCGAGACATCCACTCCGCACACGCTCCAGCCGTAGCTCGCCAGCAGCGCTGCGGTCGGCAGACCGATATAGCCGAGCCCGATTACCGCGACCTCGTGATCGGGCGAAGGCTGCGGGAGCGCCTTGCGCCTGAGCGCGGCGGCGGCATCGAAAGGAGCATTCATAAGGGCACCGTCCCGTGTTTCGGGCGATAAATGGCGGGGAGCCCTTAAAATCGCGTTAGGTTTGGCGACTTTTTTACTATGCTTGGCCTTGCGCCAGCCTTCAGGCGGGGCGGCTCTCGATCAAGGCCCCCAGCGAGGAATGGAGCCGGTGGTCTGACGGGGATCCCTGTGCGGACCAGGTGCCTAGCCCGCGCACCTTGGCAATCCGCTCTGCCACCCGTCTCTCATCCTCAGCGAAAAGAACGTTTGGGCCGCCCGCAAGTGTTCGCGGCGCCGGGACCTGTTGGTGATTGTGTTATTACTACAGATCGGCCCGCCTGAGCAGCAGAACGACTGGATGGCCAGTCCGGGCGGTAGCCTAGCGGCCAAGCCCTGCTCGGCCGTGGCAAAATGCGTATCATAGCCCGAGAGGGTCGGCCGCAGCAGCATGAGCTGCTCCCAATGGCCGCCGCCCGAGGCCACCGCCAGAACCCTTGGTTCCCCTGCTTCAACAGCGACATCCCTGTAGCACCGGCGCGACCCGGCTTTTGCGCAGCGTTGCGAAAACGCGGGGCCCTTACAGCGAGGATGCGAGGCGCGTCACGGCCGAAAGCACCCCGCCCGCCAGTTCCCGCCGGCAGATCAGGAGGTCGGGGACGTAGGTCTCTTTTCCGTTGTAGGCGAGGTCGCGGCCGTCGATTCGCGAGCAGTGCAGCCCGAATGCCTGGGCGACCGCCACGGGAGCGCAGTTGTCCCATTCATACTGGCCGCCGGAATGGAGATAGACCTCGGCCTCGCCGCGCGCGACCGCCATCGCCTTGGCGCCCGCGCTGCCCATCGCCACGAGGGTGCCGCCGAGGGCTTCGGCGACGGCCTCGGCCTCGCGCGGGGGGCGGGTGCGGCTGACGACGAAGCGGGGGCGCGGCGGCATGGCGGCGAGGGGCTGCGGCTGGTCCGAGCGCAGCACGACGCCGCCCTCCAGCCCCGGCAGGGCGACTGCACCGATGCGGGCAACACCGTCCACCGCGAGGGCAACGTGCACCGCCCAGTCGGAGCGGCCTTCGGAATATTCCCGCGTGCCGTCGACCGGATCGACGATCCAGACCCGCGACTTGGCGAGGCGGGCGAGATTGTCCTGTTCTTCCTCCGACAGCAGGCCGTCGTCGGGGCGCGCGGCGCGGATCGCGTCGCACAGGAAGCGGTTGGCCGCCGCATCGCCCGCTTCGCCCAGCGCCTTGCCGGCCAGCCCGCTCTGGTTGCGGACCTCGAGCAGCAGGCGTCCGGCCTCTGCGGCAAGGTGGGCCGTCAAAGCGGCGTCGTCGAGGGCGGCGAGGGTCATTTCAGCGGGAGGATCCGGGCGATGATGTAGCTTGCCGCTTCCTCGGGCGTCATGTCCACCGTGTTGACGCGGATTTCCGGATTTTCGGGCGGTTCGTAGGGGCTGTCGATCCCGGTGAAGTTCTTGAGCTTGCCCTCGCGCGCCTTGCGGTAGAGGCCCTTCACGTCGCGGCCTTCGGCAACCTCCAGCGGCGTATCGACGAAGATCTCGATGAACTCGCCCTCGGGCAGCATCTTGCGCACCATCTCGCGCTCGGCGCGGAAGGGGCTGATGAAGGCGGTGAGCACGATCAGCCCGGCATCGGCCATGAGCCTCGCCACCTCGCCCACGCGGCGGATATTCTCGATCCGGTCGGCCTCGGTGAAGCCGAGATCGCGGTTGAGGCCGTGGCGCACATTATCCCCGTCGAGCAGGAAGGTGTGGCGGTTCATGAGGAACAGCTGCTTTTCGACCTCGTTGGCGATGGTCGACTTGCCGCTGCCCGACAGGCCGGTGAACCACAACACGCGTGGGCGCTGGTTCTTCATCCCCGCGTGATCCTCGCGGGTGATGCTGACCGGCTGCCAGTGGACGTTCTCCGCCCGGCGCAGCGAGAAGGTGATCATGCCTGCCGCCACGGTCGCATTGGTGAACTTGTCGATCAGGATGAACCCGCCGAGCTGGCGGTTGGTCTCATAGGGTTCGAAGGCGATCGGGCGATCGGTCGCGAATTCGGCGACGCCGATGGCGTTGAGGGTGAGGGTCTTGGCCGCGAGATGCTCGAGGCTGTTGACGTCGATCTCGTATTCGGGCGGCTGGACCGTGGCGGTGACCATCTGGGTGCCGATCTTGAGCCAGTAGCCGCGCCCGGGCTTCAGCGCCTCCTCGTCCATCCACACGAAGGTCGCGCGGAACTGGTCCGAGGCCTGCGGGGGATCGCCCGCAGCCGCGATCAGGTCACCGCGCGAGCAATCGACCTCGTCGGCGAGGGTGAGCGTGACCGACTGGCCGGCCACCGCCTCCTCGAGATCGCCGTCGAAGGTGACGATGCGCGTGACGGTGCTGGTCTTGCCCGAGGGCACGATCCGCACCGCATCGCCCGGACGGATCGTGCCGCTGGCGATCTGGCCGGCAAAGCCTCGGAAATCGAGGTTGGGGCGGTTGACCCATTGCACCGGCATCCGGAACGGCTGGGCCTGTGCGGCGGCCGCATCGACCTCGACCGTCTCGAGGTGCGCGATCAGCGCCTGCCCGTCATACCACGGCGTGCTTGCCGAAGGGGCAGCGGTGATATTGTCCCCCTTGAAGCCCGAGATCGGAATGGCGGTGAAATCGGCGATCCCGATGCTGGTGGCAAAGGCGCGATAATCGGCCACGATGCTGTCGAAGACGCTCTGGTCATAGCCCACCAGATCCATCTTGTTCACCGCCAGCACCAAGTGGCGGATGCCGAGCAGGTGAACGAGATAGGAGTGCCGCCGCGTCTGTTGCAGCACGCCCTTCCTCGCATCGACAAGGATCACGGCGAGATCGGCGGCCGAGGCGCCGGTCACCATGTTGCGGGTATATTGCTCGTGCCCCGGCGTGTCGGCGACGATGAACTTGCGCTTTTCGGTCGTGAAAAAGCGATAGGCGACATCGATGGTGATGCCCTGCTCGCGCTCGGCGGCGAGGCCGTCGACCAGCAGGGCAAAGTCGATCTCCTGCCCTTGCGTGCCGTGCTTGGCACTGTCGCTCTCGAGCGCGGCGAGCTGGTCCTCGAAGATCATCCGGGAATCGTAGAGCAGCCGCCCGATCAACGTGGACTTGCCGTCATCCACAGAGCCGCAGGTGATGAAGCGCAGCAGGCTCTTGTGCTGGTGCGCCTCGAGATAGGCGTCGATGTCCTCGGCGATCAGCGCGTCGGTCTGGAAGGAGGAGTGGTCGTTCATCAGAAATACCCTTCCGCCTTCTTGTCTTCCATGCTCGCCGACTGCCCTTTGTCGATCGCACGCCCCTGCCGTTCCGATCCGGTGGCGAGCAGCATTTCCTGGATGATGTCGTTCATCGCGGTCGCCTCGCTCACGGTCGCTCCGGTCAGCGGGTAGCAGCCAAGCGTGCGGAAGCGGACCGGGCGCATCACCGGCTCCTCGCCCGGCTCGAGCCGGAAGCGCTCGTCATCGACCACGAGGATCATGCCGTCGCGCTCCACTGTCGGGCGCGGCTTGCTGAAATAGAGCGGTACGATATCGATCCGCTCCAGCGCGATATATTGCCAGATGTCGAGCTCGGTCCAGTTGGAGATCGGGAACACCCGGATGCTCTCTCCCTTGGCCTTCTTGGCGTTGTAGAGGTTCCAGAGTTCGGGGCGCTGGTTCTTGGGGTCCCAGCGGTGGCTGGCATTGCGGAAGGAGAAGATGCGCTCCTTGGCCCGCGCCTTTTCCTCGTCGCGCCGCCCGCCGCCGAAGGCCGCATCGAAGCCGTGGGCGGTCAGCGCGCGCTTGAGGGGATCGGTAAGCTGGGCCTGCGAATAGAGCGCGCTGCCGGTGTCGAAGGGATTGATCCCCTGGGCCTCGGCTTCCTCGTTCTCGGCGACGATCAGCTTCAGCCCGTATTCGCGCACTGTCCGGTCGCGGTGGGCGAGAAGGTCGGCGAAATCCCACCCGCTCGCCACGTGCAGCATCGGGAAGGGCGGGGGCGCCGGATAGAAGGCCTTGCGGGCCAGATGCAGCATCACCGAGCTGTCCTTGCCCACCGAGTAGAGCATCACCGGGTTCTCGGCCTCGGCCACGACCTCGCGGAAGATATGGATGCTTTCGGCCTCGAGCCGTTCGAGATGGGTCAGGACACGCATGGTGGTGCAGTTAGACGCTGAAATGCGGGCAACAAGCAAGATTGCCTTTTGGCACGGCAAGGCGAGGCTTGCCCTCGCGCGCGGCGCGCGCTTACAGCGGGGCAAAAGGGAGAGATATGATGAGCCATGCTTCGGGGCCGCTTTCGGGCCTTCGCGTTCTTGAATTTGCCGGGATCGGTCCGGGACCGCACGTTGCCATGCTGCTGGCCGACCTCGGCGCCGAGGTGGTGCGGATTGACCGCCCGGGCGGCAGCGTGAGCAACCCTGTCGTGGAACGCGCCCGGCACCGGCTGGCGCTCGATCTCAAGAGCGAGGAGGGCAAGGCCGCCGTGCGTGCTGCCGCCGCCAGCGCCGACGTGCTGATCGAGGGCTTTCGCCCGGGCGTGATGGAGCGGCTCGGGCTCGGCCCGGAGGTGCTGCTCGAAGCCAACCCGCGCCTCGTCTATGCCCGCATGACCGGCTGGGGGCAGGAAGGCCCGCTGGCGCAGGCCGCCGGGCACGACATCAACTACATCGCCATCACCGGCGCGCTCGCCGCCGTTGGCAAGCCGGGCGAGCCGGCCACGCCGCCGCAGAACCTCGTCGGCGATTTCGGCGGCGGGTCGATGTATTGCGCCTTCGGGATCATGGCCGCGCTCTATGAACGCGAACGCTCCGGCAAGGGGCAGGTGGTCGATGCCGCGATCGTCGACGGGGCGACCAGCCTGATGAGCTTCTTCTTCGGGGTCCGGGGCCGCCCCTTCATCACCACCGAGCGGGGCAAGGGGATGCTCGGCGGGGCGGCGCATTTCTACCGCTGCTTCACCTGCGCCGACGGCAAGGAAATCTCATTGGGGTCGATCGAGCCGCAGTTCTATGCCGAGATGCTCCAGCGTGCGGGCGCTCCGGAAGAGCTGGCGCAGGCGCAGATGAACCCCGCCAACTGGGACGCCTATGCCGACAAGCTCGCCGCCCTGTTCCTCACGAAGACGCAGGCCGAATGGTGCGAGTTGCTCGAAGGCACCGACGCCTGCTTTGCCCCCGTGCTCGGCATCGAGGAAGCGCGCGAGCATCCGCATATGAAGGCGCGCGGTGCATATGTGGAGCATGACGGGATGTGGCACACCGCGCCTGCCCCGCGCTTCAGCCGCACGCCGGGCAGCGTTCGCTCCAGCGCCGATGACGGTGCCGAAGTCGTGGCGCGCTGGCAGGCGGCTTCGTAATGGCGGGCAAGTTCTTTGACGAATGGCAGGTCGGTGAGCGGATCGAGCACCCGATCCGCCGCACCGTGACCGAGACGGATAATCTCCTGTTCTCGACCATGACCCACAATCCGCAGCCGCTCCATATCGATGTCGAGGCCGCGAAGGCGAGCGGGTTCGGGCAGATCCTCGTCAATTCGACCTTCACCTTCAGTCTGCTGGTGGGGCTGTCGGTGGGGGAGACGACGCTCGGCACGCTGGTCGCCAATCTCGGCTTCGACAAGGTGGTGACGCCCAAGCCGGTGTTCATCGGCGATACGCTTCACGCGGTGAGCGAGGTGAAGGAACTGCGTGAGAGCAAGTCGCGCCCCGATGCCGGGATCGTCACCTGGGTGCACGAGATGTGGAACCAGCGCGGCGAGATGGTGTGCCGCTGCGAGCGTTCGGCGCTGATCCAGCGGCGCCTCTGACCGATCAGTCGGCGGCGTTCACCTCGCCGCCCAGCGCCTGCCACAGCACGATCCGCGCGCGGGCTGCGCGGCCCAGCGCGGCGGCGGCGTTCTCGCCGCTCGCATCGGCTGCGCGGCGGGCTTCGAGCACTTCGAGAAAGCTCGCAAGACCGGCCTTGTAGCGGGTTTCGGCAATGGCGGCGGCGCGCGCCAACTGGTCGCGCTGGGTGACAGCCAGAGCCGCTTCCGCGTCGGCTGCGGTGACCACGCCATAGGCCGTCTCGGCATCGCCCAGCGCCTGATAGACCGCCCCGCGATAGGCCGCGAAGGCGGCGCGCTTGTCGGCGGCGGCGGCATCGATCTGTGCGCCCACCCGTCCGAAATCGAGCAGCGGTCCGGCGATCCCGGCGGCAAGGTTGCCGACGATGGAATCGTCGAACAGGTCTTCGGGATCGAAGGCCAGCAGCCCGATCACGCCCGACAGGGTGATGCGCGGAAAGCGTGCGCGGGCAGCGGCGGCGAGATCGGCATCGCTCGCGGCGAGCGTTGCGGCGGCAGCAGCGACATCGGGCCGGTTGGCGAGCAGGTCTGACGGCAGCGTGGCCGGTGCGGGGGCGGGGGCCAGCGCCGGAGCAGGCACGGCGAGTGCGGCGCGCACGGCGGCAGCGTTCTGGCCGGTGAGCGTCACCAGCCGCCCCGTCAGCCTCGCCCTTTCGCTGTCCAGCGCGGCAAGGCGGGTGGCAGAGGCGCTTGCGGTGGCCTCGGCGCGCACCCGGTCGAAGCCCGGGGCGAGCCCGGCATCCTCACGCACCTTCGCAAGGCTTGCCAACTGGCGCGCGGCGGCGGCATCGGCCTCGATCGCGGCGGCGCGGGCGTCGAGCACCCGCCAGTCGGTGATGCTGGCGGCGATCTCGGCCAGCAGCGCGAGGCGCACGCCCTGCGCCTGCGCGGTGGCGGCGTCGATCCGGGCGAGCGCGGCACGTTCCTGCGCTTTCAGGCGGCCGAACAGGTCGATGTCCCAGCTCGCATTGAGGTTGGCGCCATAGGAGGTCTGCTCGCGCGGGATGAAGCCCTGCTGGCCGGCCTGCCCGAATTGCGCGGGGTTGATGCGGTTGCGGCGGGCGTTTGCATCGGCGGTGATGTTCGGCAGGCGCTCGGCCCCGGCGCCGCGCGCTCCGGCACGGGCCGCGTCGATCCGGGCGAGCGCCTCGGCAAGGCTCGGCCCTTGCGCGAGGGCGGCCCGCGAGAGCGCGGCATAGGCCGGGTCGCCCTGCGGCATCAGTGCAGCGAGCGCCGCGCCGGTCGCTGCCTCGGGCGTGTGGAAGAAGGCTTGCGGCAGCTCGGGCGTAGGCGTGGCGATCTCTGGCGCGGGCTGCATCGCGCAGGCGGCCAGCGTCAGAGGCAGCACCAGCGGGAGGAGGGCCACCCCGATCGGGTGAAGGCGGCGCATCGCCTCAGCCCTCCGTCTTGGCAGGGGCGCCCGGCTTCGCCGGGATGAAGGCGTCGATCTGCTGGCCGACGCGGAAGGCCTCCGAGGGGGGCAGGGCGTAGATCAACTGGAGCACCCGCACATCGACCCGCTCGGCGGCACTGTTCGTCAGCGAGCGCTTGGGCACCACCAGCGGCTCGGCGCGCACGAAGGTGGCCTTCACATGGAGTTCGGCCGCCCCGCGCGGCGAGACCACCGCCGGCTCGCCCAGAGCCACGCGGCTCACCTCGTTCTCGTCGATGTCGACGCGGACATGGAGCGGGTTGGTCTCGCCCATCTGGATGAAGGGCTGGCTGCTCCCCCCTTGCGTGGCGACGAACTCGCCGGCGCGGATGTTGACGGCGAGGATCTCGCCCGCAATCGGGGCGCGCACAGTGAGGCGTTCGATCTCGGTGCGCGCCGCGGCGGCCGAAGCCTGCGCCGAGGCGAGGCGCGCACGGGCAAGGCCGAGGCGGCTGGTGGCGGCGGCTTCCTCGCCCTCGGCGCGGATCACCTCGGCGCGGCTGACAGCGGCAGGATCGCCAAGCTTGCGATAGAGCGCGAGTTGCTCGCGCGCGGTTGTCTGCGCGGCGGCGGCTTCGGCAATGGCGGCACGCGCCTCGCCGATCGCGGCGATGGCCTGGTCGAGGCTCGCGCGGGCGGCGCGGGGATCGACAGTGAACAGCACCGCGCCCCTGGCGACCCGGTCGCCCGGCCGCACGCGCACCTCGGTGACGAGGCCGGACAGGGCCGAGCCGATGTCGATGATCTCGCTTGCCGGCTCGACAATCCCCGCGCCTGCGACACGCGGTTCGTTCGCCAGCTTGCCGATCGCCTTGGGCGGCTGTTCGGCCGGCTCGGCGGTCGAGCGGTCCGGCAGGCCGACGGCGATCAGCCACACCGCGGCGGCGACGCCGATCAGCGCAAGGGCCGGCAGGATCTGGCGGGCAAAGCTCACATTACGCAGCATGGGGTCCTCGGCGGTTCGGGAGGGGGCTCGGATCAATGGCCATCGGGCATCTCCTTCCCGTCATGGGTGATGCGCCCGTCTTCCAGCACGATGATGCGGTCGGCGAGATCGAAGATGCGGTTGTCGTGGGTGACGATGATGCAGGCGCGGTCGGGCGCGACGGCGACTTCGCGCAGCAGGTCCATCACGCGGCGGCCCGAGGAGGCGTCGAGCGCCGCGGTCGGCTCGTCGCAGACCACCAGCCGCGGCTCGTGCACCAGCGCGCGGGCGATGGCGACGCGCTGCTGCTGCCCGCCCGAAAGCTGGCGCGGGAGCTTGTCGGCCTGGTTGCCGATATTGAGCTTGTCGAGCAGCACCTTGGCCCGCTCGCGCGCCTCGTCCCGCGGCATTCCTTGCGCGATCAGCGGCACGGCGGCGTTGGAGGCGACATCGATCGAGGGGATCAGGTTATACTGCTGGAAGATGAAGCCGATGTTCTTGAGCCGGAACTTGACCAGCTCGGTATCGGACAGCTTGTAGATGTCGGTGCCGAAGACGCGCACCTCGCCCTCGGTCGGGTAGAGGATGCCGCACATGATCGAGATCAGCGTTGTCTTGCCCGATCCGCTCTCGCCCACGACGTAGGTGAGCTCGCCCGGGCGAATGTCGGTGTCGATGCCGTGCAGCACGCGGATGGTGGTCTGCCCGGCCTCGAAATCGCGGCTGATGCCGCGCGCGCTGATCGCGGCCCCGGCGGCGCTGCCGTGGTCGTGTCCGCTGTCCATGATCGCTCCCCCGCTCACCGGAACACCGCCGCCGGTTCGGTCCGGAGCACAGAGCGGATCGCGATGAAGCCGGTAATGGCCAGGATCACCACCACGGCTGCGAGGCTGATCAGCGGGATCTGCCAGGGGATGTAGAAGCCCTTGAAGAAGGGGTTGGAGCCGAAGCCCTTGATGAAGGCGACCGTGCCGATCACGCCCAGCGCATAGCCGATCATGCCGACAAGACCGGCCTGCGTGGCGACCATCTGGACGATCTTGCTGTTGGTCACGCCGATCGCCTTCAACGCACCGAACTGCTTGATGTTGTCGCGCAGGAACAGGCTGAAGGTTAGGCCGACGATCGCCACACCGACCACGAAGCCGAGGAACACGGTGATGCCGAAATTGGTCGGGATGCCGGTGTTCTCGATGATGAAGTCCACGCCCGCGCGGGCGAATTCGGTGCGGGTCTCGGCCTTGAGCCCGGTGGCCTTCTCGATCCGTGCAGCGACGCCCTCGGGGGTCTCGCCGGGAGAGATGCCGACCAGCACGAAGGACAGGCGGTTGCGGGTGCCCGGCACGAAGTTGAGCGCATTGGAATAGCGCGTGTAGAGCACCACGGTGCTGGTGAAGCTCGGTATCGCATCGGAAATCCCGCGGATCACCGCGCGCTGGTCATTCAGTTCGAGCCGCTCGCCCAGCGCGGCCTCTGCGCTCGGGAAGAGGCGCGTGGTGCCGACATCGTCGATCACCACGCTGTCCGGCGCTAACAGCACGGACTTGTCGCCGTCGGCCATGCGCTCGGGCAGGCCGATCAGCGTCGCATCGTCGACCCCGATCACCCCGACCCCCTCGAGATCGCCGTCCTTGGTGCGGACATTGGCCACTGCCCTCAGGTGCGGCACGGCCCACTCGACGCCGGGAACCGAGCGCACCTTGTCGAGCGCGGTTGCGGGCATGGCGTAGCTGACATCGGTGGTGCGGCTGACCGGATCCATCACCCACACCTGCGCCTCGGGTGCGTTGTAGACCCCGCTCGCCCCGCGTTCGACGAGGTTGACGAAGATCGTCATCTGCTGGGTGATCAGGAGCGTCGAGAAGGCGATGCCGAACAATAGCCCGTAGAACTTCTGGGCATCTCCGGTGAGCATCCTGATCGCGATCCAGAGCACGTCGGGGGAACCTTTGTGGGCGGGCGGGGTTGCGCCGGTAGGGAAGTCGGCGCATTATTGAACGGCAGCGTTTAACTGAACGGAGCCGTTCATTTTGTCAACCGGTCAGGCAGCCGAGCCCCGGAAAAGCGCGGACCGCAAGGCGGGCCGGCCGCTCGATGCTGCCAAGCGCGCCGCCATCGTCGACACCGCGGCGCATCACTTCTTCCACCACGGCTATGCCGCGACCGCGATCGAGCAGATCGCGGCCGATGCGGGCGTTTCCAAGGTCACGATCTACAACCAGTTCGGCGACAAGCGCGCGCTGTTCACCGCCGCCGTCGAATGCGAATGCGAGCGGATGCGCGGGCATTTCTCGCTCGATGCCATGCCCCAGGGCACGATCCGCGAGCGCATCACCGCAATCGGCGAGGCGGTCCTGGCCTTCCTGTTCCGTCCGGAGATGATCCAGTTCGAACGCCGCATCGCTGCCGAGACCGAGATCGAGCCGGCGATCGGCATCGCCTTCCTCGAGGCCGGGCCGTGGCGCATGAAGGAAGCCTTCGGCGCATGGCTCGCCCGCGCCTGCGAGGCGGGCGAACTCAGCATCCCCGATCCGCGTCTCGCCGCCGAACAATTCGTCTCGATGTGCAAGGGCATGGGCGATCTGGAGCGCCGTTTCGGCGCCGACGTCGGGGCACAGGAGCGCGACCGGCGCATCGCGGGGGCGGTCGATGTGTTCCTCGCGGCCTATGCCCCCGCTGCTGATCGATAATTCGCAAAGCCCTGTTCGAAAATTAGCATCATGCGCGCAGCCGCGCATTATCTTGCCATTCACCCGCGCCTTCCTACATTGTCCGCGAGGAAAGGAATCTCCGCATGAGCCAGCAGAACGATCCCCAGCCGCAAGGCGAAGGCCCCAACCCCTGGGTGAAGCAGCTGATGATCTGGGGCGGGATCTTCCTTGCCCTGCTGCTGGTGGTGACCATGTTCAGCAATGCGGGCCAGCCGGCCGGCACCGCGATCCGCTATTCCGACTTCCGCTCGGCGGTCTCGGAAGGCGAGGTGCAGGACGTGCAGATGAGCACGGAACTGATCACCGGCACGCTCAAGAACGGCGATACCTTCAGCACCGTCCCGGTGCCGAACGACGTCGAGATCACCAAGCTGATGGAACAGAACGGCGTGCGCTTCACCGGCAAGCAGCGCGAGAGCCAGAGCGTGCTGCTGTTCATCCTCCTCAATTCACTGCCCTTCATCCTGATCCTCGGGATCGCCTTCTTCGCCCTGCGCCAGATGCAGAAGGGCGGCGGCGGCGGCGCGATGGGCTTCGGCAAGTCGAAGGCCAAGATGCTCACCGAGCGTTCGGGCCGCGTGACCTTTGACGATGTTGCCGGCATCGACGAGGCGCGCGAGGAATTGCAGGAGATCGTCGAGTTCCTGCGCGATCCGCAGCGCTTCTCCAAGCTTGGCGGCCAGATTCCCAAGGGCGCGCTGCTGGTCGGCTCGCCCGGTACCGGCAAGACCCTGCTCGCCCGCGCCATTGCGGGCGAGGCGGGCGTGCCGTTCTTCACCATCTCGGGCTCGGACTTCGTCGAGATGTTCGTCGGCGTCGGCGCGAGCCGCGTGCGCGACATGTTCGAACAGGCCAAGAAGAACGCGCCGTGCATCGTCTTCATCGACGAAATCGACGCGGTCGGCCGTTCGCGCGGCCATGGCCTCGGCAACTCGAATGACGAGCGCGAGCAGACGCTCAACCAGCTCCTCGTCGAGATGGACGGCTTCGAGGCCAACGAGGGCATCATCATCATCGCCGCGACCAACCGCCCCGATGTGCTCGATCCCGCGCTGCTGCGCCCGGGCCGCTTCGACCGCCAGGTGGTCGTGCCCGTTCCCGACATCGACGGGCGCGAGAAGATCCTCGGCGTGCACATGAAGAAGGTTCCGCTCGCCCCCGACGTGAACCCGCGCGTGATCGCACGCGGCACGCCGGGCTTCTCGGGTGCCGACCTTGCCAACCTCGTCAACGAGGCCGCGCTGCTCGCGGCGCGCCGCAACAAGCGGCTGGTGGCGATGCAGGAATTCGAGGACGCCAAGGACAAGGTCATGATGGGCGCCGAGCGGCGCTCCATGGTGATGACCGACGACGAGAAGAAGATGACCGCCTATCACGAGGCCGGCCATGCCATCGTCTCGGTGCATGAGGAAGCGTCTGATCCGATCCACAAGGCGACGATTATCCCGCGCGGCCGCGCGCTGGGCATGGTGATGCGCCTGCCCGAGCGGGACAGCTATTCCTACCACCGCGACAAGATGCACGCGAACCTCTCGGTCGCGATGGGCGGGCGTGTGGCGGAGGAGATCATCTTCGGCCATGACAAGGTCAGCTCCGGCGCCTCGTCGGACATCCAGTATGCCACCAGCCTCGCCCGCAACATGGTCACCCAGTGGGGCATGTCGGAGAAGCTCGGGCCGCTGCAATACGAGGAGCAGTCCGAGGGCTATCTCGGCATGGGCGCCGCGCAGCGGACCTTCCGCTCGGGCTCGACCAACGAGCTGATCGACACCGAGATCAAGGGCCTCGTCGAAGGCGCGCACAAGCGGGCGACCGAAATTCTCACCACGCACGAGGACCAGCTCCACCTGCTCGCGCAGGCGCTGCTCGAATACGAGACGCTGTCGGGCGAGGAAATCAACGCGCTGCTCGAAACCGGCAAGATCGACCGGCCCGATGCGCCGCGCGGGCCCACCATCGCCGCCCCGGTACGCGGTTCGGCGATCCCCAAGGCGGGCAAGCGTTTCGGCGGAAAAGCGGACGAGGCCCCCCAGGGCGCCTGATCCCGCCTGACGGCATTCACCACCAAGGGCGTCCGGAGCGATCCGGGCGCCCTTTTTGCCAGACCCCCTCAAGCCCCGCTCAGGCGGCGGCTGCGGCTTTCGTCCCGATCTGCGCGAGCTTGCGCTCGATCCCGTCCCACAACCGCGTGAAAGCGAGCGCCGCGGGCGAGCGCGGGGCGAAGGCACCGACCGGCCGGCGCTGCACGGCGCATTGCTCCACCGCGCTCATCATCGGGATCGCGGGCCACGCCCGGTTTGCCGCCATCGCCTCGAGGTGGAGCGTGCGGCGGCGGTCGATCATGGACAGCACCGGCAGGATCGGCGGCGCACGGCGGGTGTGGGCGCGGATTTCCTCGACCACAAAGTCGAAGGCGCGTGCCGACAGCGGCGAGGGCGGGAGCGGCACGATCACCAGCGTTGCGGCCCGCATGACCTGTGCGCTCAATTCGTTGAGGACCGGCGGGCAATCGAGGATCAGGCGCTCGTAGTCGCGCCCGAGCTGCTTGCTCAGGGTCGAGAGACGGTGCCGCTGCCCGAACCGCAGCAGGAGGGAATCGAGCTCGCGCAGGCTGCTGTCGGCGGGCAGAAGATCGAGCCGCTCGAAGCTGCTCGTCTGGATCAGCGCACCGGGCTGGACATCGCCGGCAAACAGGCTGCGCGCCCGGCGCTTGCGGCTTTCCTCGAGGGCGAACATGAACCCGGCCCCGTCGGTGGGATCAAGGTCCCACAGCAGCGTCCGCCGCGCAGCCACCTGCGCCGAACACCACGCCAGGTTGGTGGCGAGCGTGGTCTTTCCGACCCCGCCTTTCGAAGAATAGATCGCAATGACTGCCATTGTGCCCAATCAACGCCCGAGGCTGCATTTATATTCCGGCCAATCCGCGTCAGGGGCTCAGAAGGCTCCGAGGAGGCTCAGGACCAGCAGGTAGGCGACCAGCACGATCTGGATGCACACCAGCAGCACGCAGAAGCGCCAGAAGGCGGAGAAGCGCGACAGGTCGTAGGCATAGCGCAATTGCTTGTAGAGATGCGCCGGCGCCCCGACCGCGAACAGCAGTGCCGCCCATTCTCCGCCGCCCGGGATCGTGCTGAGCAGCGACATGACGATGAACAGCAGGGACATGAAGCTCAGCGAATAGGTGATGAACACCGCGTGGTCATAGGCCTTGAACTGCCGCCGCCAGGCGAAGACCAGCCACAGGAACGGCAGCGACAGCGGGATCAGCAGCCAGCTGAACTTGTAGCCGTTCGACTGGAGCTTGTAGAGCATCAGGCTGGGGTTTTTCTGCCATTTCTGGAGCACCTTGCGGTCGAGCCATGGGTTGCCGGTGCTGAAGCCGGAACTGCCCGCAGAGGTCCCGTCGGCGTTCTTGTCCAGCACGAGGTCGAGCCCCTTCAGCTCGTCCGCGATGTCCTTGCTGCGCTGGCTGGCGGCGGGCAGGCTGTCGCGCTCCTGTTCGAGTGCGGCGACCTTTTCCTGCACGCGCGAGCGGAAGGGGTTGTCCTCGCCCTCGGTGAACATGCCCGTCGGCAGGTCTGCGGGGGCCGAGATGCCGACCATCTGGAACACCGCGAACATGGCAAAGACGGTGAACAGGAACATCGCCATCGGGCTGACGAATTTGGCGCGCTCGCCGGCGATGTAGCGGCGGGTGAGGGCCCCCGGTTTGAAGGCCAGCAGCGGGAGCGTTTCCCAGAGCTTCCCGTCGAGGTGCAGCACCCCGTGCATGATATCGTGGCCGATGGCGGCGAGGCTGCGGTGGAGGCGGCTTTTCTGGCCGCATTCGGGGCAGAAATTCCCGCTGTGGACTGTCTGGCAATTGGGGCAGGCGAGGGGCCCCGAGGGATGCCCGCTGCTCTCTGCCGAGCGGGGCTCGACTGCGCGGGCGAGCAGTCCGCCCTCGATCGCGGTTCCGATGCCCTCGCCCAGATCACTCATCGCCATGCACCCCTTCGCGGCGACCATAGGCGATCAGGCACTGGCGACAAAAGCGGCAATTTGGCCATGCTGAAGGGGGTCTGGAGGGGGACAAGCGGGGGGCAAGCCGGCGCAAGGCGGACGCTGAAACGATCAAGGGGCGGCCTGGACCCTGCCTAGACCGCCCCTCGAAATGGCACAAACTCTTGAAAAGGAACGATTATCCGTCGTAATCGCCGCCCAGCGACGAGGTGCGGGCCGGCGCCGAGGCGGTGATCCGCAGCGCTTCGGCCGACTGGCTGAGCGAGCCGATCTCGTCGGCCTCGTCCTCGTCGTCGGGGAGGATCTTCTGGAGACCGGTCACCAGCGATTCATGCAGGCCGGCGGGCGTGATGGTCTGCTCGGCGATCTCGCGCAGCGCCACGACCGGGTTCTTGTCGCGGTCGCGATCGATGGTCAGCTCCGCACCGCCGGAGATCTCGCGCGCGCGCTGGGCGGCAAGCAGGACGAGGTCGAAGCGGTTGGGAACCTTGTCGACGCAATCTTCAACGGTAACGCGTGCCATGGGCGGGCCTTATACAAGAATCGCGGAAAGTAGGGAAGCGCGCGGGCTAGGGCGGGGCCGGCGCGAAGTCAAGGAAAACGGGCCGCATCCCCCCCGGTCCCGCCGCGCGCGCCTCCGCGAATCCGCGCGCCGAGCCCGCGGGCGAGCGCATAGACCGGCTCCGGCAGGAACCGCCGCAGCCGCCGCTTCATTGCGGTGCGGCTGAGCAGCGGGGAATCCGACATCCGCGCATGAACGCTGAACTGGCGCAGCTTGCGGACCGGATCGAGCCGCGCCCAGGTGCCAGGTGCGATCACCCGCTGGCTCGCGATCGAGAGCACCGGCTTGCCGGCGATCCGCGCGATCGCGAGCGCCTGCTCCTCCTCGCTCTCGATGAACAGCATCGCCTTGCTGTCGCGGTAGACTTCGCCCTTGAAGGTGCCGTGCACTCCCTGCCGCCGCCGTTCCTCGGCCGAGGGCAGATCGAGCATCACCAGCCGGTCATACTGCACCCCGTGCCGCTCCAGCCAGGCTTCGGTCTGGGGGCGGTATTTCTCCAGCCGGCTGGTGACGAGGCAGCCGATCCGGCGCGTCGGCCGGTAGAGCGGCGCGGCGCCGAGCAGGAATTCGAGATAGCGCGCCCCGTCGTCGTTCTCCTGCGCGTCCGGATCAAGGCACAGCACCCCGTCGATGTCGACGCAGGCATCCTCGAGATAGATGTGGTGGATGAAGTTCCATTCGAACATGCGCGGCAGGGGCAGGATCTCGAAGGCGAGGTCGACCTCGCGCCGGCCGTCGGGCACGACATAGGCGGCCGCGAAGGTGAACTTCATGCGCCCTTCCAGATGCCGCAGCTTGGCCCGCGCCTCGCGCATCGCCTTGCCGCGGTTGAGGCTGTCGTCGATCACCAGCACATGGCGCACCTCGTCGAGCCCGCCCACCAGCCCGCGATGCTGCTTGGTCGAGCCTGCGCCGGCAAGCTGCCCGTCCAGAAAGCGGTCGAGATCGGCATAGCGCAGGTTGAGCATCAGCGAGATCGTGATCGCGGGCAGAATCCCGCTGCGCGGAATGCCGACGATCAGGTCCACATCCCGCGGGATCAGGTGGAGGCTTTTGGTGACGAGATGCGCAAGGTCGGCGATGCTGCGATAATTCATGAAAGGACCCGGACGGCGTGGGGGAGGGGCGAGCTATGCTCGGCCCGGCCGGTCCTGCTCTAACGTGGGTTACGCGGGCCTGCGCAGCCGCCGGCTTCTTTCCGTCGCGCGCCGGGTTCAGATCGTCCCGGCCCGGCTGATCCGGTAATCGGCAAGGTTGAGCCAATAGGCGATGCGCCAGCGCGTGCGGTTGAGGAAGGTGCTGTGCCTCGCATACCATGCAGGCGTGATCGCCTCGCTCGAATTGGCGAGGTGATCGATCATCCGGCGCATTTCCGCAGCCAGCCCTGCATCCTCGATCCGCACCATCAGCTCGACATTGATGCGGAACGAGCGCTTGTCGAGATTGGCGCTGCCGACATAGCTGACATCGTCGACCACCAGCAGCTTCATGTGCAGCTTGCAGATGCCGAATTCGTGGAGCCTGATCCGCGCGCGGAGCAACTGTCCGTAGAGCAGTCGGGCCATGTGGATCGCGGCCGTGATGTCGGATTTGCCCGCCATGATCATCCTTGCGCTCCCCCGGCGGCCGACCCGCACGAACAGCCGGCGGAAGCTGCGCGGCGGGGAGAAATAGGCCGAGACCGTATCGAGCCGCGTCGCCCCGATCAGGTCCTGCCGCAGGCACCAGGCCCAGTGGCCACGCCGCACCAGCGGGCCGCCGACCAGCAGGCGCACCGGCCCCGTGCCGCCGTCCCAGTCGCGCACGATGTCGCGCAGGCGGCGCAACTGGCGCGTGCGGCCCAGCGCCTCGCTCGCCACCCAGTTCCTGAGCAGGGCGAACCACCGCGTGAACTGTTCGACCACCGGGCCCTCGATCAGCACGGAAAGATCGCACCAGCCATTCTCGGCCGGGACAGCGAAATAGTGGTCCGAGACATTGGCACCGCCGGTCATCACCCGCGTCTCGTCGGCGATGGTGAACTTCTGGTGGTTGCGCACGAGGTAGCGCTTGCCCCATTTCGGGCTGAACTGGGCAAAGCTGCCGCCCGCCTCGACCAGCGGTGCGAAGAAATCGGCGCCGGCGTCGTTGCCGAAGGCATCGACGATCAGATCGACGCTCACCCCCCGCCGCGCGGCCGCGACCAGCGCATCGCGCACGGCGGTGCCGGCGGTGTCGCCGGCGAACAGGTAGTAGAAGCTGCGCAGGCTTTTCTGCGCCCCCGCAATCAGCGCGAGCAGCGCCTTCAGCCGGTCCTGCCCGTGGGGGTAGAAGGTGAAGGCATGGCCGGCGGCCTCGATGGCGAAGGGATCGAGGTCGCAGTAATCGGGCGCCGCATCGGGCGCCGAGTCGCTGGGGCGGGCTGCGGCGGTGGCCATGTGTGGCAGTCTAGCGCAAAGCGGCGAAGGGTGGCAGCCCCGCGCGGCAGACGGGGGCGTGCTTGCGGGCGGCGCCTAGCTCGGCCCGCCCGGCGCCAGCCCCTCCAGAGCCAGGCCGCCCAGCGCCGAGACCGCCAGCAGCCGCAGCACCGGCCACTTCGCCCCGAAGGCGAGCGCGAAGGCCAGCAGCGCCAGCACGCCTGCGCGCCAGTCGAGGCTGGCCGGATCGGGCCATGACAGGCGCAGCGGCCCGGCCTCGACCTCGCCGACCCGGGCGAACAGTACGTGCAGCGCGAACCATGCGGTGAGGTTGGCGATCACGCCGACCACCGCTGCGGTGACCGCCGCCAGCCCGCCCTTGAGCCACACCGCCTGCCCCAGCCGGTCGATCCACGGGGCCAGCGCGAAGATCCACAGGAAGCACGGCGCGAAGGTCACCCAGGTGGTGAGCCCCGCGCCGAGCAGGCCCGCAACCAGCGGCGTGAAGGGCTCGGGCGCGCGGAAGGCGGCCAGCGTGCCGACGAATTGCGTCACCAGGATCAGCGGCCCGGGCGTGGTCTCGGCCAGCCCGAGGCCGTCGGTCATCTCGCTCGGCGAGAGCCAGCCGAAGCCCTGCACCGCCTCCTGCGCCATATAGGCGAGCACCGCATAGGCGCCGCCGAAGGTGACGATGGCAAGCTGCGAGAAGAAGGCGCCGATCTGCCACAGCACATGGCCCTGGCCGAGAGTGGCGGCGATCAGCACCATCGGCGCGGCCCAGATCGCGCCCCACACCAGCACCGAGACGATCGTGGTCCGCCACGGGCGGGCGGGCAGGACCGCGTCCGCCTTGCCGGGCTTCAGCGCCAGCCAACCGGGCCGGGTGCGGGCGACCAGCATCCCGATGACGCCCGATCCGAGCACGATCAGCGGGAAGGGCAGATCGAGCAGGAACAGTCCGGCAAAGGCGGCTGCTGCCAGTGCGCGCTTCAGCCCGGTGTCGAGCGCGCGGCCCGCGATCCGCAGCAGGGCCTGCGCGACGATCGCCAGCACCGCCGCCTTCACTCCGAGGAACAGCGCGGCGACCCAGCCGAGATTGGCGGCGAGCGCATAGAGCAGCGAGAGCGCGAGAATGATGCAGGCGCCCGGGATCACGAACAGAAGCCCTGCCGCCAGCCCTCCGCGCCAGCCATGCATCCGCCAGCCGATCCAGGTCGCCAGTTGCTGCGCCTCGGGCCCGGGGAGCAGATGGCAGAAATTGAGCGCGTGGAGGAAGTCCTCCTCCGCCACCCAGCCGCGCTCCTCGACCAGTTCGCGGTGCATCAGCGCGATCTGTCCGGCGGGGCCGCCGAAGGAGAGGAAGCCGATCCGGGTAAAGACGGCGAGAAGATCCGGGAAAGAAGGGGCGGGGGCGGTCCCGTCCGCGCCCCTCGTGCCATGCATCAGGTCCAGTTCGGCCATGCCAACCTCGAAAATGGCCCCGCCGCGCGAGGCCGCACGGCAAGGGTGATGACGAGGCAACACTTGGGCCGGTTCTGGCCTCGACGGGAGGTTGCGTGATCCCGTGGGGACTTGATAATCGGCCCGTGCGGCGGCGGCAAGGGGGCTTGGTCAGCCGTCGAGCGGAACCGCCAGCGCGACACGCAGGCCGGCAGGCCGCCAGTCGATCTCGACTGTCCCGCCAAGCTGGTGCCTGATCGAGTTGGCGATCAGTCCGGTGCCGAATCCCGCGGTCTGCGGCGGCGTGACGGGGGGGCCGCCTTCCTCGGTCCATTCGACCCGCAGGATCCGCGCCCGCGTCTCCGTCTCCCTCTCCGTCTCTGCCTGTGCCCCGGCCTCCTCCGCCAGCGACCAGGCGAGGCCCACCCATCCCCCGGTCTCCGACAGGGCCCCGTATTTCATCGCATTGGTGATCAGCTCGTGGATCACCAGCGCGAGCGACTGGGCGGCGGCAGGCGGGAGCCGGAGATCCGGTCCGCAGGCCCGCAGCCGCCCCCCTGGCCCGTGGTCCTCGCCGACGAGGCCGTGGGCGGCGAATTCGTCCCGCACCAGCGCCTGCATCGAGACGCCTTCCCAGCGGTTTGCCGCAAGCAGGTTGTGGGTGCGGGCCAGCGTGCCGATCCGCCCGGTGATGGCCTTGCGGAAGCTGTCCATGTCCGGCGCCGTGGTGAGCCGCACCATCGCCTGGACGACCGCCATGATGTTCTTGGCGCGGTGATCGACCTCGAGCGCAAGCAGCGTGATCCGTTCCTCGGCCTTCATGCGCGCGGTCATGTCGAGAAAGGCCCCGACCGCGCCGCGAACCGCGCCCTTGGCGTCGTAGAGCGGACGCGCCGCCCCGGCGAGGTCGCGCACCATCCCGTCGGGAAAGACCGCCTTGCCCTGGAAGTCCGAGACCGTCTCGCCGCGCGCTGCGCGCCGCATCGGGCGCTCGTCCTCGTGCAAGGGGCGCCCGCTGCGATCGAGCATCTGCACCTTGGGGTTGAGGCTGGCGATGCTGTCCGTCCAGTCGGCCTGCCGCAGGGCATCTGCCCCGAAGCGGTTGGTGCTCATTTCGCGGCACTCGGGATCATGCGCGATCATGACCGCGGCCGGAACCGCGCTCAGAATGGCCTCGAGTTCCTCGGCCCGGGCCCGGCTTTCCTGCTCGGCGCGGCGCAGATATTCCTGCTCGGCCGCCAGCACATCCTGCGCGCGGCGCTCCTCGGTGACGACCGACAGGATCAGCGTCGTCAGCGCCATCGTGCCGACAAATTGCTGCATGAGCAGCACCTGCTGCCCGCTGCTGTTCGCCATCAGGTTGAATGGGCCGATCCCCCGGCTGGTGCCCCAGACCGCAATCGATGCCATGATCAGCAGCGCCGCCGAGGTGCCGCGCATGCTGAAGGTCAGGCTGGCAATGATCAGCAGCGGGAGAATGTGCCAGGTCCGCAGGCTCTCGTTGCTGGTGCTGGTGAAGATCAGCCACGCCAGCCCCGCCGTCGCCGCAATCAGCGCCGCAAAGCCCGCGATGCGGCGCGCCGTCCACGCCTCGCCCCTGACCGACCAGGCGAGGATCAGCGGCCCGACCGTCATCGTGCCGACAAACACCCCGATCGACCAGTTGGAGAAGACCTCCAGGGCGGGGAGCGCCTCCGGCCCGCTCGAGAGGACCAGCACAGCCGTCCCGAGCGAGCCGGCAATCAGCGCCTGACCGAGGGCGCCGAACAGGCAGAAGCGCAAAAAGCCGCGGAGCGAATCGAGGGTTTCCTCCCACCTGCCGGTCCGGGCGAGGGCCAGCGCCGGGATTGCCGCGGCCAGCGCATTGCCCGCCGCAATCGCGACATCGGCCCAGAGTGGCTGCCCCGATCCGGCGAGGGCGGCTGCGACAAGCCGTCCGATCACGATCGCCGGCCAGAGCCGCACGCCTCCGAGCATGAGGCCTGCCAGCCCCGCTCCGGCAGCCGGCCAGACGGGAGAGCCCGCGCCGCGGACCTGCGCCCATCCCAGACCGATATAGCTCAGGGCCGCATAGGCAATCGTGAGCGCGAGGAATGACAAGGCGGTCCGGACCTGTCGCGCTTGTCTGGGGTCGCGCTCCATCTCTTGCTCCAGCTCTGGCGATCCTCGCCCCCGCTCTCGCCCCCGCGCGCAGCCGCTTGCCGGTCCGGCCTCTGCCCGTGTGCCCGATCCATCGCTTCCCGGCTGCGGCGCAGGTTAACCTTGCGGGCGGCCGCAGTTGTAGAGGCAGGAGCACCCGACGCCAGACAATTCTCGCACAGCCTGTCGCGCCGGCAGGGCTGTCCGTGCCCCCGCAACGCCCGCCCGCGCCCCGCGCCATGCCGGGCAGGGGCCTTCGCGCCTATTCGTAGCCGTAGTCCGAATAGTCCTTGAAGTTGGGCGAGGTGAACTTGGTGATGTCGCTCTGGAAGTGGAGCGGGACGTTGCCGGTCGAGCCGTGGCGCTGCTTGGCGACGATCAGCGTGGCCTTGCCGACCAGCCCTTCGAACTTCTCCTCCCACGCGCGGTATTTCTCCTGCACGTCTGGGGTGGAGGAGGCATCCGGCGTGTCGGGCTTGACCAGCAGGTGATAGTAATCGCCGCGGAAGATGAACCACACCATGTCCGCGTCCTGCTCGATCGAGCCGGATTCTCTGAGGTCGGAGAGCTGCGGGCGCTTGTCCTCGCGGCTCTCGACCGCACGGGAGAGCTGGGAGAGCGCGATCACGGGGACCTGCAATTCCTTCGCCAGCGTCTTCAATCCACGGCTGATCTCGGAGATTTCGTTCACGCGGTTGTCGTTGGCGCGGCCCGAGCCTTGCAGCAGTTGCAGGTAGTCGACGATGATGAGGCCGATATCGTGCCGCCGCTTCATCCGCCTTGCGCGGGTCCGCAGCGCGGCGATCGTCAGCGCCGGGGTGTCGTCGATATAGAGCGGCAGTTCGGCAAGGCGCTGGCTGGCATAGGACAGCTTCTGGAAGTCCTCGCGCGTCAGCTTACCGCTGCGCAGCGCCTCCGACGAAATCTCCGCCTGTTCGGCAAGGATGCGGGTGGCGAGCTGGTCGCTGCTCATTTCGAGGCTGAAGAAGGCGACCGGCGCGCCGTAGTTGAACTCGCCGCCTTCGCGCTGCCAGTTGAGGTGCGCCTCGGCGCAGTTGAAGGCGATGTTGGTGGCAAGCGAGGTCTTGCCCATGCCCGGGCGCCCGGCGAGGATGATAAGGTCGGAATTGTGGAGGCCCGAGGTCTTGCGGTCGATCGAATCGAGGCCGGTGGTCTTGCCCGACAGGCCGCCGCCCGAATTCATCGCCGCTTCGGCCATCTTGATCGCGGTCATCGCCGCTTCGCGGAAGGTCGCCGCCTCGCGCCCGGTGCTCGCCCCCTCGGCGACCTTGAACAGGTCGGCCTCGGCCTGCGCGATGCGGTCCATCGGCGAGGTGTCTTCCGAGGTGTCGAGCGCGCCCTCGACCAGCCCGCGCCCGACGCTGACCAGCTCGCGCAGGAGGGCAAGATCATAGATCTGCTGGGCAAGTTCGCGCGGCACCAGCAGGCCTGCACCGCTGGCGGTGAGCTGGGCGAGGTAGGAGGTGCCGCCCAGCTCCTTGAGCGCCTCGTCCGCCTCGAAGAAGGGGCGCAGCGTCACCGGCGAGGCGGTGGCATTGCGCTCTATGAGGGTGAGAACGCGGTCATAGATGCGGGCGTGAAGCGGCTCGAAGAAGTGTTCGGCGCGGATCGGGACCTGCAATTCCTCGATCACGCGGTTGTCGATCAGCACCGCGCCGAGGAACGCGGCCTCCGCCTCGAGATTGGCGGGGAGCTTCCTCACCGGCAGCTCGCCGGCAGGGTCCTGCGGTTTGATCGGGGTCACTTTTTCGGGCTCGGCCATGGCCGCCTGATGCGCGCGGGAGGGGCCGATGTGCAAGGGCTCTGGCTGCCAATATTTATTTTGCGCGCTGTGGATAGTGGGGAGAGCCTATCGAAGTGCTTGAAGTCAGCCCCTTCGATCTGCGAAGGCGTGCTGCGATGGCCGACACGCCGCCCGATTCCCTGCCGACCTCCCTCGCGCCCGGTGCCGCGGGGGCGCAGCGCATTGCCCGGGTGACGCTCGACGAGGCGACGATCCTGTGGCGCAATGCCGATGTCGAACAGGAACGGCGCGTGGCGATCTACGACCTGATCGAGGAAAACACCTTCAAGCCGCTGCGTTCGGCCGAGCGCGGGGCGAGCGGGCCTTACCACCTGCACCTCTCGGTCACCGACGGGCGGCTGGCGATGGATATCCGCGACACGGGCGAGCAATTGCTCGAGACGCTGCTGATCGGCATGGCCCGCTTTCGCCGTCCGATCCGCGAATATTTCGCGATCTGCGACAGCTATTACCAGGCGATCCGCAAGGCGACGCCGGCCGAGATCGAGACGATCGACATGGCGCGGCGCGGCATCCACAACAACGCCGCCGAACTGCTGCTCGAGCGGCTGGAGGGCAAGGTCGATACCGACTTCGCCACGGCGCGGCGGCTGTTCACGCTGATCTGCGTGCTGCACATCAAGGGCTGAAGGCATGGCGAAAGGGGCTCGGAGCAGGGCGCGCGGCGCGCCCCGGCGCTGGTTGTGGCGGCTTGCGGCTCTGGCGGCGCTGTTCGGTCTCGCCTTTGCCGCGTGGCTGTGGTGGGACATGCGCGACTGGCGGCCCGATCCGGGCGCCTATCCCGAACAGGGCGCGCTGGTCCCGCCCGGCACCGCTCCGGTGCGGTTCGAGACGCTTAAGGCGATCGGGGCGCAATTCGTCTATCTGCCGCTGGTGGCGGGCGCGTCGAGCGAGGCGCCGGGCGGCTTTGCGGACCGCTTTGCCGCCGCGCGCAGGGCCGGTCTCAGGGTCGGGGTGGTGCTGCCCTTCGATCCCTGCCTCGGCGCCGATGCCCAGAGCGGGGTCTTTGCCCAGATGGTGCCCCGCGACGCGGCGCTGCTGCCGCCGGCGATCGCGCTCGAGGGGCTGGCGGACGGCTGCGAGCCGCGTGTCAGCGACGCGGCGGTGGAGAGCGAGCTGATGACGCTCGTCAACCAGATCGAGCTCCACGCGGGCAAGCCGGTGATCCTCAAGCTCTCGCCCGCTTTCGAGGCCCGCCACCGCACCGCCGCCGCGATGGCCCGCGACCTGTGGCTGGCGCGCGACCGCGCAAGGCCGGACTATGCGGGGCGTCCGTGGCTGCTATGGAGCGCCAACAGCGCCCGCGTGACAGAGGCGGGCGAGGAGCCGGTCGAATGGGTGGTGGTGCAGAAATGAGCCTTTCGAACGCACAGGAACAGGCCCTGACCGACGCCGCCTTTGCTGCGGCTGCAAACGCCTATGCGCCCTATTCGGACTATCCGGTCGGTGCCGCGCTGCTGTTCGATGACGGGGCGGTGATCACCGGCTGCAATGTCGAGAACGCGAGCTACGGCCTTGCCCTGTGCGCCGAGACGGTCGCGGTCGCCAAGGCGCTCGGCGAGGGGCGCCGCGGCGGGCTTGCAGCGGTGGCGGTGGTGGGCCTCAAGGCCGACAATGCGCCGATCACGCCCTGCGGGCGCTGCCGTCAGGTGCTGAACGAGGTCGCCGCCCTGGGCGGGACCGATCCGCTGGTGCTGTGCGTCAGCAAGGACGATGTGCGGCGGGTGAGCCTTTCGGCGCTGCTGCCGCACGCCTTCGGGCCCTCCCACCTCGGCTAGGCAGCGCGCCTAGGCGCCGCGCCCTTCCAGCCATTCCACCAGCGCGGCGAGGCACTCGCGGCCGAGCAGCTTGCAGCGTTCCGGCGACCAGCCCTGTTCGGGCTCGGGGAAGTCCGCGAGGTCCTTGTAGGGCATCTCCAGCGTCATCGCGACCGCCCCGAAGCGTTCGGCGAGCTGGTTGGTGCTCATGGCAAGGTTCGCCCGGCCCGCCGCGGCCTTGGGGTAGCCGAGCCTGGTCTGGAAGTCTGGCGTGCGGCGGTCAAGAATGCGCTCGTAGCGGTAGTATCCCTCGCCCTGTTCGTCCTTCCACGAGGGGATGCCCTCGAAGCCCGCGAGGAACACCGCCGGGATCGCCTCGTCGGCGTGGACGTCCATCGCGAAGTCGACGCCGGTCTGGTCCATCCGGTTGCGGATCGCGAGCACTTCGGGCGAGCGTTCGGCGGTGGGCTCGGCCCATTCGCGGTTGAGGTTCGTTCCCACCGCATTGGTGCGAAGATGCCCGCGGCGCGAACCATCCGGGTTACAATTGGGCACGATATGCAAGCGGCACTTGTGGCGCAGCGCCCGCGCCACGGGATCAGCGGGGTCGATCAGGCACTCGAGCGCGCCCTCCATCCACCATTCCGCCTGCGTCTCGCCGGGATGCTGGCGGGCATAGAGCCACACTTGCGTCTCGCCTTCGCCCATTTCGAGGCAATCGATCGGCTGGCCGTCAAGCGTGGTGCCGAGCCGGACGTAATCGACGCCCTCGCTCGAAGCGGCCTCGGCGACCAGATCGTGGTGCCGCTCCATCGAATAGGGCGCGAAATAGGCGCACCAGAACACGCTGCCGGCGGGCAGGTAGCGGATCGTGAGCGTGCCGCCGTCCTCGTCCTTGTCGAAGCTGCTCGCCGCGCGCGCCCAGTAGTCGCGGTCTTCCGAAACACAGGCGTCATAGTCGGGCCAGCCGCCCGGATAGGCGCTGGCATTGAGGCCGGTGAGCTTGAGGATCACCTCCTCGCCCGCAGGCGCGCTGACGCGGAAGTGGAACCACTGGAAGAATTCGGAATCCTTGTCGCGGCGGATGGCGAGGCGGGCGGTGTTCCCCGCAATCCCCAGCACGTCGATATTGCCGCTGTCGAACCCGGCGTCGATATGAAGAGAAGTCATTTGGTTCCTTGAAGTTTCTTGGCGTCGATTGTCACGGTCTCGCCATTGCCACCGGGGAAGTCCTTGAACAAGCCTGCCGCAAGTGTCCGGGCTGCAGTGCCGACCTGCGAGTAGGGCGATTTCACCCCCGTCGCCATCTGCGCGCGGCCTTCCCACAGGGCGCTGCCGTCAGGCCCGCTGATTCGCACCTCGAGCAGGGTATTGGCAGCCGGCCCTTCGCGCCCGCCGCCCAGATTGAAGCCGACCCCGAGCCCGAGGCCCGAGCCAAAGCTGCCCGCGCCGCCGCCGATGCCGACACTGACCGGCCCCTGGCGTTCGACCGGCGCGGCGGCGATGGGGGTGCGGCTGGTGCGGATCGCAGCGGTGGATTGCGCGCCCGTGCCCTCGTCGACGACGGTGTAGCCGAGCCGGGCGAGCTCGGCGCGCACCGCCTCGGCAATGGCGCTGCGGGCGGCCTCGTTGCTCACTTCCTCGGGGAAGGCGAGCGCGATGGTTCCCTGGCCGAGCCCTGTCGCCGCAGGCGCGACAAAGCGGGTGACCTCGACCGGGCCGGTGTAGGGCGTGGTCGCGCAGCCGGGCAGGGCAAGGGCGGCAGCGGCAGCGAACAGGGCAAGACGGCGGGAGGGCAACATGGCGCAAGTTCCTTTTATGGCCGCAAGACTATAGGACGCGCGCTGCCACCTGCACAGGCCTGCGTGACCGGCTTGCCTATCGCTCCTGTACTGGTGCTTCAGGTTGAGAATTTCTAAGCGCAGCTTGTGATAGGGGCGGCATGATGACGAACAGCAAACCTTCTGTGCTCGTGACCGGCGGTGCGGGCTATATCGGCAGCCATGCGGTGCTGGCCCTGCGCGACGCGGGCTGGCCGGTGGCGGTGATCGACAACCTCACCACCGGCTTCCGCTTCGCGATCCCCGAAGGCGTGCCGCTCTACGAGGGCGATATTGCCGATGCCGATCTGCTGGCGCGGATCTTTGCCGAGCAGGGCACGGGCGCGATCATGCATTTCGCAGGCTCGATCGTCGTGCCGGAAAGCGTCGCCGATCCGCTGAAGTATTACCACAACAACACTGCCAGGAGCCGCGCCCTGATCGAGGCGGCGGTGAAGGCAGGTATTGCGCACTTCATCTTCTCCTCGACGGCGGCGACCTATGGCATCCCCGATGTCGCGGCCGTTTCAGAGGATACGCCGCAGCGCCCGATCAATCCCTATGGCTGGTCGAAGCTGATGACCGAGCAGATGCTCGCCGATGTCGCCGCCGCGCACCCCATGAACTACGGCGTGCTGCGCTATTTCAATGTCGCGGGCGCCGATCCGCAGGCGCGCAGCGGGCAATCGACCGCCGGGGCGACCCATCTCATCAAGGTCGCGATCGAGGCGGCGCTGGGCAAGCGCGAATCGGTCAGCGTGTTCGGCACCGACTATGCGACGCCCGACGGGACGGGGGTGCGCGACTATATCCATGTCAGCGATCTCGCCGCCGCCCATGTGCTGACGCTCGAGGCGCTGATCGCGCAGCCCGAACGCTCGCTGACGATGAACTGCGGCTATGGCCGGGGGTTCTCGGTCAACGAGGTGCTCGATGCGGTCGACCGCGTGACGAATCGCAAGCTTGACCGCCGCATCGAAGGGCGCCGGGCGGGCGACCCCGATTCGCTCATTTCGGACCCCTCTCGGCTCAAGGCCACGCTCGGCTGGGAGCCTGTGAACGGCGATCTCGACACGATCATCGCCCATGCGCTGGCCTGGGAGCGCAAATTGACCGGCCTGAGGGGGTGATCGGGCGAGAGTCGCATTGACGTTCGCCTGCGGCCTCGCTAACGGCAGCCCTCGAATATCCGCGCGTCGGGCCAATCCGGCGCGCTTTGTATTTGGAAACAAGCCATGAAGATCGTCAACAGCCTCAAGTCGCTGAAGGGCCGCCACCGCGACAACCGCGTGATCCGTCGTCGCGGCCGCACCTATGTGATCAACAAGACCGACCGTCGCTTCAAGGCCCGTCAGGGCTAAGCTGACGCGGCTGCCCGGCACGGGCGGCTGATGGAACTGGCGGCCCGCCTCCTTGCCGGAGTGCGGGCCGCAAGCGTTTGGAGCAGGGAGCAGGCGCAATGCGCAAGGCGGTGGTGTTCGATATCGGGCGGGTGCTGTTCCACTGGCAACTCGGGGCACTCTTCGAAAAGCTGATCGCGGACCGCGACGAGCTCGACTGGTTCCTTGCCAATGTCGTGACCGAGGAATGGCATTTCGAGCATGACCGCGGACGGGCTCTGGCCGAGATGCTGCCCGAGCGGATCGCGCTCTTCCCGCAATATGAAGCCCACATCCGCGCCTATGCCGAGCGGTTCAACGAGACCATCCCCGGCCCCGTCGAGGGCTCGCACGAGCTGGTAGGGCGCCTCGCTGCCGCCGGTGTGCCGCTCTACTGCCTGACCAATTTCGGCGACGAGTTCTTCGCCGCCTTCCGGCCCACCCAGCCGGTGTTCGACCACTTTGCCGATATCATCGTCTCGGGAGTGGAGAAGGTCGCCAAGCCGGATGCGCGGATTTACGAGATCACCGAGCAGCGCAGCGGGCGGAGCGGGGCGCAACTCTTCTTCACCGACGACAACGCCGCCAATATCGCCGCCGCCAGGGCGCGCGGCTGGGACGCGCATCTGTTCACGGATGCCGCGAGCCTCGAGGCGCAACTCAAGGCTTCTGGCCTCCTGTAGCAGCGCCCGCCCGGCGCGCCGATCCGGTCGCACAGTCCTCACCCCCAAGATAAAACCCCCGGTGCCGCGGGGCACCGGGGGTTTGAGACTCCGTCCGGGTTGGAGAGGGGGGACAGCCGGACGGAGAGGGACCTTATGTCACGCCATGCTTAGGCGTTGCACTTCGCCAGTTCTTCGGCTTCGAGGCGCTGACCGAGCACCTTGAAATCGGCGATTTCGCCCGACTTGCGGTTCAGGCCGCGGCAGATGCGGAGCGGACGCGCGCTGGTCTTGCCGGCGACGCAGGTGGTGCCTTCGCAGGTCCAGGCAACGCCGCCCGCAACGAAGCGTGCTTCGCTGGCCGGAGCCGTCAGGGTGGCGCTGTAATAGGCGGTGCCGGCGGCCTGGAGCGGGGCGCTGCTGGTGGCGACGCCGAAGCTGAGGCCGGTGTAGACCAGCGCCGAAGCGAGAATCGCGAACTTGCCGGTGCGGGGGAGGGAGAAGGTGGTCATCGGGGAATCCTTTGCCTTTATGTTTTCTGGAGCAGGGGCCCCATGGTCTGTGCCGTTACATTTTGCAACGCAACATTTCGATTCGAAACCAGTTGCTAAACGCTACTTAAGTCACTAGGTTGTGAGTTGCAACTGAAAACTGAAATTTTTTTGTGAGCCGTGCAAAATCGGTTACACAGGCCCCGGAAGGGGAAGGGACCGAGCCATATGGGTGATTTGAGAGAACCGCTGCGCGAACTCATCGAATGCGGCTTGCCGCAGGCGCTCGAGGTGATGGGGGAGCGCTGGTCGTTCATGATCCTGCGCGCGAGCTTCAACGGGCTCAAGCACTTCGAGGAATTCCTGAGCGAGCTCGGGATCGCCCGCAACATCCTCTCCAACCGCCTCGCCAAGCTGGTCGAGCACGGCATCCTCAAGCGCGAACCCTGCGCGGACGATCGCCGCAAGATCGAATATCGCCTGACCGAGAAGGGGCTCGACCTGCTCCCCGCGATGCTCGCGCTGCGCCAGTGGGGCCAGAAATACGGGGCCGAGCGCGTGGTCGAGGACCCGGTGCTGGTCGACGAGCGTGACCGCCTGCCGATCGGCCCTGTCTCCATCCTTGCGCATGACGGGCGCATTCTCGGCCCGCAGGACCTGTGGCTGGTGCGCCCCGAGAACCTCGGCAAGCGCGCGGACGGCTCGCTGGCGACCCCCGGCGCCGATCTGGCGGAGGGCGATGTGGTCGATCTGGCCGCCAGAAAGGCGATGCTGCGCTAATCCGTCGATAGCGCCCGCACTGCGGGTGCCCATCGCCGGTGGCTTGGGCTAGGGCCGCGTGCATGAGCGTGGCCCCGCCCCCCGAATGTCACGAAATCCTCCGCCGCACCTTCGGCTATCCCGCCTTCCGCGGGCAGCAGGAGGCGGTGATCGGCCGCGTCATGTCAGGCGCGCACACCCTCGCGCTGATGCCGACCGGGGCGGGCAAGAGCCTGTGTTACCAGATCCCCGCGCTCGCCCGGCAAGGCACGGCGGTGGTGATCTCGCCCCTGATCGCGCTGATGCACGACCAGATCCGCTCGGCCCGCGCGGCGGGGATCCGCGCCGCCTCGATGACCTCGGCAGACAGCGACAACGCCGCCACGGCCGAGGCTTTCCGCGCGGGCGAACTCGACCTGCTCTACGTCGCCCCCGAGCGCGCCTCGACTGCCGGCTTCCAGGCGATGCTGGAGCGCAGCGAGATTGCGCTCTTTGCGATCGACGAGGCGCATTGCGTGTCCGAATGGGGCCATGATTTCCGCCCCGATTACCGGATGCTGCGCCCGGTGCTCGACCGCTTCCCCGACGTCCCGCGCCTCGCGCTGACCGCCACCGCCGATCAGGCGACGCGGGTCGATATCCTGAAGCAGCTCGGCATCCCCGATGACGGCCTGATCGTCGCCGGGTTCGACCGCCCCAATATCCGCTACGCCATCACGCCGAGGGATAACGGCACGCGCCAGATCACCGAGCTGCTCCAGCGATTGGAGGGCGCAGGGATCGTCTATGCCCCGAGCCGCAAGCAGGCCGAGGATCTCGCCGCCGCGATCACCCGTGCGGGCCGCGAGGCGGGGTTCTACCACGCCGGGCTCGAGCCAGAGCGCCGCGCGCAGGTGCAGGCGGAGTTCGTCGCTTCGGAAAGCATGGTGATGGTCGCCACCATCGCCTTCGGCATGGGCATCGACAAGCCCGACGTGCGCTTCGTCATCCATGCCGGGCTGCCCAAGTCGATCGAGGCCTATTATCAGGAAACCGGCCGCGCCGGACGCGATGGCGACCCGTCCGAGGCGCATCTGTTCTGGGGCGTCTCCGATTTCGCCCGCGCCCGCCAGTGGCTCGGCGAGGTCGAGCCCGAACGCCTGCCCGCCGAGAACGCCCGGCTCAATGCGCTCGCCGCGCTGGTCGAGGCGCCGACCTGCCGCCGCGCCATCCTGCTGCGGCATTTCGGCGAGGAACCTGCGCCGCAATGCGGCAATTGCGACAATTGCTGCGAACCGCCCCGCGCCCTCGACGCGAGCGAACTGGCCCGCAAGCTCCTCTCGGCGGTCTACCGCACCGGGCAGAGCTACGGCATCGGCCATATCGAGAAGGTGCTGACCGGACAGAGCGACGAGCGCATCGAGGCCCGCGCCCATGACAAGCTCTCGGTGTTTGGCATCGTCGGCCCGGGCGAGGCCGGGCTGATCCGCCCGCTTGCCCGCGCACTGGTGGCAAGGGGGATGCTGGCGGCGACCGAACATGGCGGCCTTGCGCTCGGCCCCGAGGCACGCCCCGTGCTCAAGGGCGAGGCAGGCCTGACCATCGCCGAGCCCCCCGTCCGCCAGCGCCGCGCCCGCCGCACGCGGGGTGGCGGAGCGGGCGATGCGCCCAACCCTGTCGGCAATCCGCTGTTCGAGGCCCTGCGCGCGCGGCGCAAGGCGCTCGCATCCGAGCATGGCCTTCCCGCCTATGTCATCTTCCATGATTCGGTGCTGCGCGACATGGCGCTGCAATGCCCCGAGACGCTCGCGGAGCTGGGCACGATCCCCGGCGTGGGCGCAAAGAAGCTGGAGACATGGGGGCCGGATTTCGTCGCGGTCGTGCGCGAGCATCTCGGCGGCTAGCGTCGGCCCCGCCGTTCTGTGTAGTCGATCCTGATCCGCACCCAGCTGCCGAACTTCTCGCGCCCGCCGACGCGGGCCGGGCGGACGCGGAACTGCCATGCTGCCGCCATCACCGCGCGGCCGATCTGCGAGCCTTGCGGGCCTTCGCTGATGAACTGGCAATCATCGACATAATAGCCCGGCACCACCTTGCAGGCGATCAGCGCATAGCCCGGGCCGTTGGCGGTCGAGAGGTATCCGGCCAGCTCCTGCTCGGTCGGCTCGCGATACCAGCGTGCGGCGTAGAGCGGCTCGCCATTGGGCATGGTGCCGACCATCTCGCTGTCGCCCACGGTGCGCGGATTGCCGGTATCGACCGGGCCATAGCCGGCATTGGGCCTGATGCGTGCGCCGATGGCCGACTTCGGGCGCGGCTGGGCGGCCGGGCTGGGCGATGGTTCGGGCTGAGGGGGCGCTGGCGGCTGGGGCGGTGCGGGCTGGGGGTTCAGGGCCAGCGGCGAGGGGCGCATCGGCACGGCGGGGGTGGTCACGGGCTGGTCGGGCTGGGGGGTGTCGGCCGGGCTGTCCTCGGCGGCCTCGGGTTCGGGTGCGGGGGCTTCGGCCACGCTTTGCGCCTTGAAGGTGGTGACCTTGTCCTCCCCGTCCTCGCGCCCCACAAGGCCTGCGCCGAGCGTCAGCAGGAGCAGCAGGATCAACCCCTCGAGCGCAAGGGCGATGGCAAGGCTCGCCAGCTTGCGCCGCCGCGTGGCATCGTGCAGGCCCGCCAGCCAGCGCGCGGGGACGCGCCGGTCCGGGGCTGCCAGTGCTGAAGGATGGTCCGAGATTGCCGCTGCGCCCTTGATGCGGCCGGTGGGGAAGGTGGCCGGGCGCGCCTCTTAGCCCGTCATCATGCGATAGGATAGCGCCTCGGCGATATGGACGCGGCCCACGGTCTCGGCGCCCGCAAGGTCGGCAATGGTCCGTGCGACGCGCAGCATCCGGGTATAGCCGCGGGCCGAAAGGCGCAGCTTCCCGGCAGCTTGCAACAGCAGCTTGCGGCCCGCCTCGTCGGGAGCGGCGTATCGGTCGAGCCGCTCGCCTTCCAGCTCGGCGTTCGATCTGACCCCCCGCGCCGTGGCCCGCGCCCGGGCGGAAGCCACGCGGGCGGCGACCTCGGCGCTGCCCTCGGCGGGCGGGGGCAGGGTCATGTCGAGCTGTGAAATCCGAAAGTCTCCCGGATCCGAGCGCCTGTTTCTCCGGCAAAATCGCGCCAGCTAGCCGGATTCGCTCGTAAGCTAGCGAGATCAATTGGTAAGAAAGAAAAAGTATATGCGACCGAATGCACCGTACGTGCAAGCTGCAACCTATTCAAAGCTGGGCCTTATGGTGCTTCGAGAACATTTCGACCAGCGGTCCGTAAAGGCGACGTTCGGCTCGTTCAGAAGCCTGGTCCCCTTGAGAACCCCCTCCGGACCGCAATGGACCGAGTCCGAACTCGAAACCGAATTGCTGGAACAGCTCGCCTTCGCGCCGTTCGTCTTCGACCTCATTACTCAACCGATCATCCACTACACCCTCAACGGCGAGCCGCGCCGCTACACGCCGGACATGGCGATGCAGCTTCACGCGACGGGCGACGATCTTCCCTCTCGCTATCTTATCGAAGTCAAGCGCAAGGAGGATCTCGTGCGCGGCGCGGAAACTCACGCCGTTCGTTTTGAGGTGGGTCGCATCTGCGCTGAGGAAGCGGGGGCTGTCTTTCGTGTGATGGATCAGAGTAGGATAAGAACTCCCTATCTCCGCAATGCTCGTCTGTTGGCCCACCACCTCGGCAACGAACTTTCCGATCATGAAAGTGACGGTCTCCAGGCATTGCACCGCGAGGTTCCGATGACGATTGGGGCGGCCATCGAACTGCTAGGAGATGCCGGATATGCGGAGCCGGACGCCCGACACATCATCGAGCACGCGGTTGCGCGCCGGTTTGTTCAGGCTGACCTCTCCGTTCCCTTCACCGATGCCACCGTGATCATGCGCCACTTGGAGGGAATCCAGGGTGCGGTTCGCAGCGATCCAATCCTACGCATCCTTCAGGATGCACCGGATGGGGTGAACATATAAGGAACCTATGATACGCTGAGCAATCAGCCGGTGGTGATATCAGTGACGATGATCAACGTACAGAAGGGAGCCAGGGTCCGGTTCGGCGGTGTCGAGATGAAGGTCCTCGGCGCCAAGGGCTTTGACTCGTTGATCCTGCAGAGCCCCACGGGCGAATACTTCGACGCTCCTTTGGCCGATATCGAAAAGGAAGCGATTGGGACGAAAGCGGCAAATGTTGTGCCTGATCCTATCCGGCAAGCAAAAGTTCCAGCCTACGTCAAAGCGCTCGGCCCCCTTCTGAAGCGCGATCGTCTCACCAGAAGTGCAGTCGAGGAAGCCGGGAAGGCTCTTGGTATTTCGACTTCCTCGGCTTACGCCGCGATTGCTCGTTTCAGGCAGAGTGGCTCGACCGACGAATTGCCACCTCCGACCCGCCCCGGCGGCCGAGGCAAATCACGTATTCCCAAAGAAGCCGAGGAAATCATCCAGAAGTGCATCGAAGAGACGCTCCTTAATCGGCGGAACTTGAAACCGCGGACATTCTACAAGAATGCTACGCGAGAGCTCGAGAAGGCCGGGTTTGTGGTTTCTCAGGCCACGCTCCGGCAGCGCGTCGCCAATATCCCCGAGCACAAGTGGAACAAGGCGCGGAAGGGATACAATGAGGCCCGACGCACCGATCACCCTATCGCCGGCAATCATCCCGAGGTCCAGAAGCCGCTCGACGTCGTTCAGATCGACCACTGGAAAGCTGACATCGAGATTCTGTCCGACGATCGGCTGACGGTGATCGGCCGCGTTTGGATCACACTGGCGATCGACATCTACTCTCGGATGGTTTTCGGCCTGCATCTTGGCATCGACGCACCCAGCACCACAACGCTGGGACTTGCCATGATCAACGGCATGCTGCGCAAAGATGCAGTTGCCGCAAAATACGGCATCCAGTGGAATAACCCCATCTATGGACCGATCGGCCGCTTGGAAGCCGACAATGCCGGCGAATTCACAGGCAAATCCATCAAGGCGACCGCCGAGCATTTCCATTTCCGATTGAAATGGCGGCCTCTAGGGGCACCGCAGTATGGCGGTCACATTGAGCGCCTGAACGCCACGCTTGCAGAGCGTTTCAAAGAACTGCCTGGAGCGACCGGCTCGACACCTGCCGAACGGAAGGCGTTCCGGCCCGAGATGACGGCAGCGTTTACGCTCGAGGACATAACCCGGCACGTGTGGCTGATGGTAGACGAATACCACAACGAGGTGCACTCCGGCATCGGGATGACGCCGCTAGAGAAGTTCACCAGCTATTATTTCGGGCCCAATGGACAGAGGCACCGGCTGCCGCCGGTCTATGTCGATAACATTGAGTTCCGGCGACATTGGTATCCGCTCGAGACCCGGTCGCTTCAGCGCTATGGCATTCGCATCGATTATCTCGACTACTATAGTGAAAACATCTCGCTACTGGTCAAGAACAGGAAAAAAGGCGAACGATTTCAAATCCGTCGCAACCCCTTCGACGTGCGTGAAATCTATCTTTTTCATCCCGGGCTGAAAGAGTGGATCACCGTCCCGACACGGCACCTCGGCTATCCCGTTGCCAGCATCTTCGAGCAACAGCAGGCCAGCAAAGAGGCTCTGAAACGCAAGCGAAAGCCCACCCCTGAAGTTCTCGCTAAGATCATCGACGAGCAGCGTCGGCATATCGAAGAGGCTAAGAAGAAGACCAAGACGGCGCAGAGGGACGCGGCCCGACGATCCCATCATGGCCGCATTCGCCAGGAAAACCGCGCCACCTCGTCGACCCCTGCTACCCTTCCGAAGATCGAGATCATTCCGCGGGAAACCAATCCAGCCGCTGCGCCAACTAATCCGCAGCCCCTCATCAAAACGCCCGCTTCGAATGACGACCTCGCGTCCATCCTGGCGGGCATCACCGATGACGATATCGAGGAGATTTTCGAATGATCGAAGGGCCGTTCGCCAACGAAAAGCTCCGACCGGAGATGCAGGAATTTCTCAGCATTAACGGCCGAGAGCGCCTCTATGCCTGCTGGGACCGTATATGGATTCCGACCCCCTCTGCTGATGAGGCGTTCCTCGCGCTCCAAGATTGCATGAACGCCGCGCCTTCTACGAAACCTCGCGGTCTCATCATCACTGGCGACGCCGATACCGGCAAGAGCCGCACCATGACCGCATTCCGCGACAAGCACCTGCCCAAGGTCAATCGGGAGACGGAATATGCCGAACACCCGGTTATTTACATCACCGCGCCCGACAACCCCAGCCGCACAGCTGTCTTGAAGAAAATCCTCGACGAGCTCGGGCATCCCCTGCTCTACAACGCCTCGGACGAGAACCTGAGGGCGCACACCATCAGGATGCTGAAAGGCTGTGCCGTCGGTACGGTGATAATCGACGAAATCGGCGACATCCAGCGCGACTACGTCAGTTCCAAGGTCGTAGAGTTCCTCCGCTTCCTTAAAGGGTTGATCAACGAAACCGGCCGTCCATTCGTTGTGGGCGGCACGCCGGTCGTCCTCGATCTGATCGGTGGCGAAGAGCAAATCGCAGGGCGGCTCAACAACGTCGTGCGCCTGAAGCCATTCACCCTTACAGAATTCGTCAAGATCCTGCTGGCCTTCGAGCGAATGCTTCCTCTCAGGAAGGCATCCAATTTCCGAAGCGACGAAGCACTAATCCGAACCACGTTCGACCTGAGTGGTGGCTATATCGGCCGTCTCTCATACCTGCTGCACGACGCCTGCCAGGTCGCTATCGAGGATGGCTCAGAGCGGATCACCCTTGCCACAATCGAGAAGGTCAAAGATCGCAGCATCGCAACCGTCGGTCGCCGGATCGCATGATTCATGGCGCTGCTGCTTCCAGCACGTCCGAAGCAAACGGTTCGACCCTGGCCCTTTCAGCCACGTCCACTGCCCGACGAGCTGCTGAGCTCGTATATGGTCAGGCTGGCGGCCGGGATGGATCTGAAGCCGATCACGTTCCTCAACACGGTTTGGGGATCGGCCCGCAAACTGCTCGCGCAGGATCTCGACAACTTCGTTCCCCATCGGGTCGCCGCTCGCATCGAGGCGGGGGCGTGCATCGAGTTGAGCGCAGTGCACGAGATGTCACTGCCGAGCTACGTCGGAACGCTGCTCACCAGCCACAACCCGAGGGGGCGAAACCCCTGGCTGCTGCCGATCACCATCGACAACAATCGGCGCCGCCGGCACGGACTCCAATATTGTCCGATCTGTCTTGCGACGGACACCGCACCGCATTTCCGCAAACGTTGGCGGATTGCATTCGTCACGTCCTGCACGACACACGGCGTGCTGCTGCACGATGGGTGCCCAACCTGCGGCGAGCCTGTGCATCAGCACGCGGCGGCGTCTCCGCGACACTGCGCCGCGTGCGGCAGCGACCTGTGCATGCCCACCGCCCCCGTCGCGCGGCACGATCACCTCGTCTGGCAGGCAAATCTCGAGGCCGGCCTAACTCGCGGATGGATTATGCTCGAAGGTGAGCCGGCGCGGGCTCACGTCGTCTTCGCTATCGTGCGGCAGGTCGCCGCGTTGCTCGTTAACGGCAAGCGTGCCGAACGCCTGCGCTCGGAAGCATCACGGGCGTGGGGTGGAGATCCTGCGCCCTACGTAAAGCTCAGTGCTCGCCAGCCGATCGAATATCTCGGCGTCATCGAGCGCCACCGCCTGTTCGACATGGTGAGCCGCCTCATGCAGGGTTGGCCGCACCGCTTCGTGCATGCCTGCCACGAGGCGGGCTTGCACCGTTCCCACGCCATAAAGGACATGACTGACCCGCCGTTCGCATATGAAGCGGTAATGCGGGCATACATGGACTACAGTCCCTACTATGCCAGCGAGCAAGAGGTTGCCGCCGCTGCGGCGTGGTTGCGAAGGACAAAGGGCCGCGCGACCTATCGCGATCTCAAAAGCATTTGCGGGGAAAGTCGTGCCGCGATCTATCGGCACATGGATTATGAGAGACGGCAGGCGACTCCATCTCGCTGGCGGATCGAAGCGGTGTCAGCGGGCCTCGGCAACAGCGTCGACGATCTTTCCGCGTAGAAGGTTGGCATAGGCGTCCGCCTCTTCCATGATCCCTACACGCCGCCGGACCGGGAAAATCTCGAAGCCATCCACCATCGCCGAACGATTGCCCCAGTGTCCTCGTAACCCATCATGGATCGCCCTGATCGTCTGGATGTCGAGCCACGTGATGTTCCTCTTCATCGTCTTCACGAGGATGCCGAGGCTCCGATAATCTTGTGGGGCCGTGCGCTCGTCCGCGACAATCACATGCCGTCCACCCACATCCAACCCGACAAGGATTCCTTCGCGCCGGAAGTCGAAGCCGCCATCGCGCGCCGACATGTTACTCGAACCGGCGACAGGATATGGCGTGAACCTCCACCCCGCCGATGTGGCCGCCGCGACCAAAGCATTCCAAGTGGCTCGGAGCGCCTTTTCGCGCGCGGTCGCGAAGGACGAAACGTCGCCGCCGACCATGCGATGGATTTCGGCGCGACCGACGTTCGGATCGGCGCCACTCTCGCGACCTGCCGAAGAGAACTCGCCCTCCTCCCGTGGATCCTCCCCCGAAGTCGAAGTGCGCGGGCGCGGCGGTCCGCCCTTCGCCACAAAGTCGATCGCCACCCCCTTCGATGAGGGAATCACAACATGCGCGGAGGCGATCTCAACTGGACGGCGCGATGGCGAAGGCGCACGGCCGGTCGTCAGCACCACGAGCCTAGCATTCGCCGAGCGCATGCGGCCGGTCGGTGGCGGCATCCGATCAGGAGCCTGTTCGTCTCCGGCGCCGGGATGATGAACCTCAATCCGGTTGAAGCGCAGCTGCAGACCGATTTCGGTGATCCGGGTGGCGATGAACCGGGTGAAGCCATTCTCCCGCTCAAACCACCTGCCTTCGATGGTGAGCGCAATAGGATGGGAAAATGGCCAGGAAACCCAAGGCCACGTCGGCTTGTTATCGCGAAATTCCTTCTGCACGACGAGCTGTTGGAAGACTTCGTCGTGCAGCCGCATCAATGCGGGGTCCGTCATCATGGCGGCCAAGATGAGAGCCTCCTCATCCGTCGGCTTCCGCCAACAGGTCAGGCGCACTGTTCCGTCCGGCAGCAGCCCGCTCTTTGACCGATCGATGATGCCGCGATCTGCTACGCTAGGATCGCGCAGACCATCGATCAGCTCGACCAGAAGACGGCTGCTGACCCCGAACAGAGCGCGTACGAGCTCCATCTGCGGCAGCAGCACCTTCCTTGGCTTGTTGGAACTGTCATCTTGGGCGTCCCGCTCGAGCAGGAAGCACGGCGCTTCCGCCATGATGCGTGTCGGCATGCGGCGCTGACACCTTGCAGGATTGTCGGCACCAGCGCCGAGCGGCTCGATGCGTAACAGCTGGTAGCTGGCGGAATACCGTTTTGCTTCAGTCTCCCCCGCGGGGGTCCGGCCTTTCCATCGGGAACCGATCGTGAGAAGATCAAGCTGCCCACATGCGACCCACCGTCGGTAGATATTGGCGTTCGGATCGAAGCCGGGGTTGTCGAGGTCTGAAGCTAGCAGAACCTCGATCTGTGCTTCCATTGCGATGCTCGGCTGTCTTCGTACCTGACCGAGCGCGATAATCTCAGCGGTGCCGGGCACGCCGTCGAAGGCATCAATGACGAATCGGTTGGACGACACTGCACAGCTACCCAACCTTGGAACACCCGGGTCTGAAGTTTTCCGCCTTACTCAGGTCCGGTGGACTGGTTTCAACGGCTGAGTGTGCCAGCGCGATCGGGGGGATATTCCCAATCGCGCTGTGCGGTCGCTCTTCGTTATAGTGTTTACGCCACGCCTCCAGCTTTTCGCAAGCGTCTTGCAGCGACAGGAACTAGTGCGCGTTCAAGCATTATATCGGACGATCCGGTGAGGGGAGGTTGCTGCTTGATCGCCTAGCTGAGGTCAAGGTTGGCAACTGGCCTTGGCGACCGGCTTTGTCCCAACAGCGTCCGGCAGCTATCGCCCAAAGCAGCCATGCCGCCTTCGGGATCGCGCATCGACGCTGCTTATGACCTGTGATGTGTGGAAAGGCGAAGGTCCGCTTTGCAATCCCACAGCATCAAAGGCCCTGCCAGCCGTGTTCCTTCCCAAGGCCCTCAGGCGACCGAGGGGCTTTCAGTATGTGGCGAAGGCGCCTCCCGGGCCGTCGCGGGTGAAGGCAACGACAGTGAAGGGATCGCGCCGCTCGCCCATCTCCATGCCGGGGGAGCCGATGGGCATTCCCGGAACAGCGATCCCGGCGATGGCCGGCCGTTCGGCTAGCAGTCGGCGGATTTCGCGCACAGGCACATGGCCTTCGACCGCGTAGCCTTCGACAATCGCCGTATGGCACGAGCGCAGCTGACCCGGAACCCGATATTGCGTGGCCACTGGCGTGGTGTCATCTACTTCGACGATGCGGACCGGAAACCCGGCATCGCGCACGTGATCGATCCAAGCGGTGCAGCACCCGCAGGTCGGGGTCTTGTAAACGACGAGTTCGGGCACCGGCTCGGCGGCGTCCGCGGCTGAGCCGGAACCCACCGCACCCGAACAGGCGACAAAGGCGAAGGGCAAGGCGGCGACGAAGCTGCGGCGTGAGAGGTTCGCGGCGATGGTCATACGCGTAGGTATAGCGCCGGTGTGCCGCCTGCAGCAAGGGGGGGCCGCGCTGCGCCCGAGGCTCTGTACGGTCGGCATTCGACCAGCGGAGAGTGCAGGCTATGAGCGCATCTTTCATTCGTTTGATCCACTGCACTTCGGCACCTTCTGCGGCCTTGTCACCCGCCTGATCTAGGCGCTATTCAGGCTGCTGCTGACCAGACTCGCTATCAGCGGTGCGAATATCAACTACCGGCACAATCTCGTTCGTTGTATTGCTTAAACAGACTTCATCTTCTCAGGAGATGAAGCCTCCGGCAAACCTAGGGCGGTTCAATGTGAAGAACCCAAACGTGGCAACATGGATCTCGGGTTGTTTGTCAAATCTCATTGTGCCGCTATTTTCATTCTTTGCCGACTCCGCGAAACCGAGACGCCCAAGTGCTCCAGCGACAGCCACCGTACAGCTGATCGAATTCTTCTGATCGTGGCCATCATCGCGGTGAGAGCGTGCGTCGCCAGCCTTTTTGCCCGCCCACTTACAGTCTCGCGGTCCGCAATCTTAGGGTATTGAGAACCACCGAAATCGACGATGCGCTCATCGCGAGGGCTGCAACCATCGGGCTCACCAGAATGCCGAACAATGGATAGAGCACGCCTGCAGCTACCGGCACGCCCGCTGCATTATAAATGAGCGCGAAGAACAGGTTTTGCCGGATATTGCTCATGGTTGCGTGCGACAGTCGTCTTGCGCGCACGATCCCGTCGAGATTGCCTCTGACGAGGGTAATACCCGCGCTCTCGATTGCGACATCAGCGCCTGTGCCCATGGCGATGCCGACATCGGCCTGTGCGAGTGCAGGCGCATCGTTCACCCCGTCTCCGGCCATGGCGACCTTGTGGCCCTGTTCCTGCAATTCGCGAATGATGTGGGCCTTATCTTGCGGCAGGACATCGGCGCGGATTTCGTCGATGCCCAGTTTTGCAGCGACGGCTTTTGCGGTGCGCTCGTTGTCGCCGGTCGCCATGATGATCCGGAAACCGAGTTCATGAAGTGCCTTGATCGCAGCAGGGGTCGTCTCCTTCACGGGATCTGCCACGCTGACCAAGCCGGCAATTGCGCCATCAACGACAACGAACATCACCGTTTCGCCTTCGTCGCGTCGCGCATCTGCTGCTGGCAGCAATTCGGTTGCATCAATTCCTTGGTCAGTCACGAGCTTGAGATTGCCCAGCATGATCTTCTTGCCATCGACAAGGCCGACCACCCCTTTGCCGGTGATTGCCCCGAAGTCGCTAGCTTCGGCGAGGGTGATGCCGCGTTCCTGCGCGCCTTTCACAATTGCCTCGGCGAGTGGATGCTCGGACCCACGTTCCAGCGTTGCGGCGAGGCGCAGCACCTCGCCTTCATCATGTCCCGGCTGCGGCAAGACCGCGACCAGTCGCGGCTTGCCTTCGGTCAGCGTGCCGGTCTTGTCGACCATGAGCGTGTCGACCTTTTCGAACCGTTCGAGCGCTTCGGCATTCTTGATCAGGACGCCCGCCTGCGCGCCGCGGCCAGTCGCTGTCATAATCGACATTGGCGTCGCGAGGCCGAGCGCGCAGGGGCAGGCAATAATCAACACGGCAACAGCCGCGATAAGCGCATAGGACAAGGCAGGCGCGGGGCCCCAGATTGCCCATCCTATAAAGGACAGGATCGCGACACCGATAACCACTGGCACGAACCAGCCTGCGACCTTGTCGGCATATTTCTGGATCGGCGCGCGCGAACGCTGGGCGTTGGCAACCATCTCGACGATTTGTGCCAATGTCGTATCAGCACCGACGCGCCGGGCCTCGATGATCAGGCTGCCGGTGCCATTGATCGTCGCACCGGTCACATCATCGCCCGCCACTTTTTCGACGGGCATCGGCTCGCCCGAGATCATGCTTTCGTCGATTGACGAATGCCCGTCGGCAACTGTCCCGTCCACCGGCACCTTGTCGCCGGGCCGGACGCGCAGTCGGTCGCCAACCCGGACGTCTTCGAGCGGAATTTCCTCCTCGCTACCGTCATCGCGCACCACGCGTGCAGTCTTTGCGGCAAGATCGAGCAGGGCACGAATGGCCTTACCGGTTCCTTCTCGCGCGCGCAATTCCATTACCTGCCCTAGTAGGACGAGCGTGATGATGACCGCTGCCGCTTCGAAATAGGCGCCGACCTGGCCCTGTTCGTTGCGAAATCCTGCCGGGAAGATCCCGGGGGCCAGAAGCGCCGCCACGCTGAATAGCCACGCCGCAGCGACGCCGATCGAAATCAGCGAGAACATATTGAGGTTCATAGAACGGAACGAGTTCCAGCCCCGCACCAGAAACGGCCAGCCGCACCAAAGGACGACAGGTGTGCCGAGCGCGAATTCGATCCACAGCGTCGCGCGTTCGCCGAAGAGCTCGCGGACCCCGCCACGCCCCACTAAAGGCCCCATGGTCAAAACCAGCAGCGGCACAGTCAAGACAGCGCCGACCCACATGCGACGCGTGAAATCGACGAGTTCGGGGTTGGGGCCAACCTCTGTCAGGGTTGCCGTTTCGGGCTCCAGCCCCATACCGCAGATCGGGCATGATCCCATCTCGGTTTGTCGCACCTGCGGATGCATCGGGCAGGTGTAGACCGTGCCGGTGAATTCCTCCGGCACTTGATCGTAGCGGCCATCGCTTGGTCGGTGCTCCTTCTGTTCATGCGGCGCGTGGCCTTCGGCCGGCGTTCCGCTTTCAATGCCGTCGTCCAATACCAGATGCATTCCGCATTTTGGGCAGTCGCCCGGCTCGTCCTGCCGTACTTCAGGATGCATGGGGCAAATATAGCCGCTCATGACGTCTCTCCGCGCCCGAAGAAGCGATGGAGGGGAACGATCAATATCGCGATATACCAGCCATAGAGAAAGCTACCGACGGCGCCTGCGATGAAGCCCGGCCATGTCAGCCACTCAAACCCAGGCAGCAGCGGAGCCCATGCTTCAAGCATGTGAAAGCGGCCGGGCATCAGCAGGCCGAACGCAATACAAAGAAGAAAGCTGAGCAGAATGAAAACGCTGAGCGTCCATCCCCATCGGATAATCTGGCGACTGATAGTCGGGTTTTGCATGTCCATCTCCCTTGATGCAGCTTGTGTCTGAGTGCGACCACAGGGCTGCTCCTGCGGGGACGAGCACAGGCGCTGCCGTGTCAGTCCATGCGAAACCGATCTGCGCGGGCTACCAGATCGGTGATGTGATCGGCGGCATGAACGGTCAGCGGATGCTGCGTATGACCTGGCCGAGGAGTAATGAGGGCGGCCATATCGCGGGCCATCAGGCGCTGCTGCTCTGATCCCTCCGCCAGAGCAGCGATCATCAGATTTTCAAGCGCGATGACCCGGATACGCAGATGGACTAGCTCAGTATTGGTCAGATCACGACTTGCTGCCACCACGTCTGGGGCGGATTGCGCGAGTGCCCCACCTTCATTGTCCCACCGAGCAAGCGCACGTCGCCTGATCTCTGCGTCGGTTGGCAGCGGTGGAGACAAGGGCATAGTCGTTACACTTTCTCGAACAGGTCGACCAATTCGCCGAACTTGGCCCGTTGTTTGGCCTCACTGCCCGATCGAATGGCTTTAGAAATGCAGAAGGCAGCATGATCGTGCAGAACTGAGGTGCCACTGGCAGTATTCGGCGGCTCGCCAAGGCCGCCGCATGCCTGGATCAGGATGAACCAGGCTGCGCAAGAATCTTCACACATTGGGAGTGGCTCAGGTTCATGGGGTTCATCCCTCTGCCCTTCATTTCACCATGATCGTGAGGCGTAGCAAGCCCCATCTTTTCCTCCATCTTTGCGCAGCTCGCGCGTTCCTCGGCGGTCGCCATGCGCGATCCGGTAGTAGCGCACCCAGCTAGCAATACCGGAAAAGCTAGTGACAAAAATATCATAGGTTTCATGGTGAAGGCTCCTTTTCTACTGATGTCCGTTTCAAGAAAAACATCATCGCTCAATCGGAACGACTTTGAGTGCTATACGCCATATTTACATTGATCCACATCAAGACGTGACGATAGGTTCGGAAAATACCTGCCTCACACAGCAGTCGCCGACCCATTCAAGGCCTGATTGCGAATGCGTTCAAGCGATCGGTAGCCAATCCCTCTGCAATGCTTGCCGCATGGGTTCGACCTCAATGCAATCCGTACCGCGATGGCTGAGATTTTAGGCGTGAACGGCGTTCATGACCTGCATCTGTGGTCGGTGGCGGGTGACGTTGCCAGCCTGACAGAGCACGTTGCGATTGGTGGCGGGGAGGATGCGGAACCGGTGCGGCGCGCCATAACAGATCTGCTGCAAGCGCACTTCGCGATCCCTCACGTCACTCTCCAGGCCGAGTCCGTACCGTGTGATGACGAGACGGCGTTGCATCGCTGAATTTGCGATCTCAACTCTAAGTCATCATCCACACTGCCATTGCCATCATCATCAGATTTTCCGTCAATGAGACGAAGCCCAGCGGCACATTGCTGTCACCGCCGACGCAGGCGCATTTGAGTTCGCGCCGGTCGATATAGACTGCTTTGAACACCGAGATGGCCCCGATCGTGCCGATAAACAGTGCCACAGGTATCGAAAGCCAATGGAATTGGGCCGAGATCATCAGCACACCGGCAAGCCCCTCGGCGAATGGATAGATGGTCGCATAAGGCACCCAGCGCTTTGCCAGCAGGTCGTAATTGAGAAACATCGTCGCAAACTTGTCAACGTTCTGAAGCTTGAGCAGCGCCAGCACGCACATGCTGAAAGCAACAAACCACTCCGCTACGCGAACGCTCAGAGCCGTGCCATCGACCGCGATGCCTGCTGCCATGGCCATCGCTGCGGTCATGGCGAAGAGTGCGATGATCGGGCGATAGCTGGTTGCATTGGGATCAAGGACCTTGATCCCGAAGAAGCGCCGAAGATCGTCATGCCCTCCAATACGCTCGCCATCAATGAAGGTCTGAGGGGTGGTTGCAACTCCGTGTTCAGCCTTGAACGCGTCGGTCTGTTCGCGCGTGGTGAGGTGCCGATCATCGACCTTGTAGCCGCGCGTTTTGAGCAGATGCTTGGATTTCAGGCCATAAGGACATGTGTGATTGGGCATGACCATGCGGTGGAGCACCGCGGTTCTGATCGGTTGGGGCATTGGTGATTTCCTTTGAAACGCTGCAATGTACTCTATATAAGTTCCGTACCATGGTACGGGATCAAGGATAAAAATGAAAATTGGCGAACTAGCCCGCGCAGGCGGGGTCAACGTCGAAACGATCCGTTATTATCAGCGGCGCGGCTTGCTGTCGCAGCCTGCGCGTCATGAGGGGCCACGCCGCTACACGCGCAGCGATCTCGGTCGTTTGAAGTCGATCCGCTCGGCGCAGACTGCGGGCTTCACGCTTGACGAGATCGCAACCCTTCTCGCACTCGATACCGGCGACCGGACATCTGCGCAGGATCTGGCGCGCGTTCGGATCGCGGCTCTCGATGAAAAAATCGCGACATTGCAAACCATGCGGGGAGCGCTCTTGAGGCTTGCCGATGACTGCGCGTTGGAGCAATCCGGACCCTGTCCCATTATTGATGCCTTCAGTTTTGAACTGGAAAAAAGCGCATAGTCGGCGATGACATGAGGGGTTTTCGTAGCCGCCGCGTATACAATCTCGAAGGAGCTTCATGATGGACCTCGACGAAAATCTCGCCCGACTGGCCAGACTTCCTGTGCCGGACCTTTCCGGGATTGATGGCGGGAGGTTGGCACTGCGCGCGCAAAGCGAGGTCAGGCAGACGCGGGCGATGCTTGGATTTGGGCTCATGGTGTCGCTCGGGATGGGCATTGTCGGCGGGTTTCAGGCGCCAGTGCGCGCCGAGGTGCCCCTTGCCGCCTTCGGACCGTCGGTTTCGCTTACTCCTCTGATTGCATTGGGTCAGGAATGAACCTTCGTCGCATCGCCTTGGCAGCGGGGCTGATCATTGCGCTCGCGCTGATCGGGGTATGGCTCGGACGTTTGCTTCAACCCGCACCGCATCATGGGGGGGCAGAACTCCACGCCCTGATCCATGGCGAGCTCGACCTCGACCCGGCCCAGGAACGTGAATTGACCGCCCTAGAGCGTCAATTTGCTGCACGGCGCCAGGCGCTTGAAGACCGGCTCAGGCGCAGCAACATGCTGCTTGGGAAAGCCATTGCTGCGGAACATGAATACGGACCACGCGTTTCTGCAGCCGTGGAAGATACGCATGATGCGATGGGGGATCTCCAGAAGGCGACGCTCGAGCATGTCTTTGCGATGCGCGCCATTCTCCGCCCCGATCAACAAACACGGTTCGATGCGGTGGTCAGTAAGAGCCTCGCTGCTCAGCCGCAGTGAGCCCTGACAATCCGGATGCGGCGCTGATACGCGGAGCACGGGCTGGCAATTCCGGCGCGCAACGTGCACTGGTCGAGCGCTACCGTGATACCGTATACCGGCTTGCGCGCACTGCGACAGGCGATCCCGAGGAAGCCTTCGACATTGCGCAAGAGACGTTCGTAGCCGCGTTTGGCGCGCTGAACCGCTATGACCCGGAGCGATCGTTCAAGGCCTGGATCAGCGCCATCACGCTAAACAAATGCCGCGACTGGGCTCGTCGCCGCGCCGTCAGGCGGTTCATCGGCCTCCCGATGCCGGAACAGACTGCGGACTGGATTGCTGATGATGCGCCCTCCGCCGAAACACTAGTCGCAGACCGCGCCGAGCTCGCTGCGACCGCCCACGCGATCGCCAAGCTACCGGCCAGCCTAAAAGATGTGTTGATCCTGTGCACGGTTGAAGGGCTGAGCCAGCAGGAGACCGCAATGACGCTGGGCATCAGTCTCAAGGCGGTCGAAACGCGGCTTTACCGTGCGCGTCAAAAATTGATGGTTATTTTGAGGGATAGCTCAGGCGCGCGCGTATAGAGGTGTATGAACAGTACTCACCTCACTCGACGTCACCTCATCGCCGCGCTTGGCGCGGCATCCGCTTTCGCCGCTACGCCGGCCTGGGCACAAGGACACAGCGTGCACCGCGGCGGCACCCTCGGGAAAGGTGGGCCGCGCATCCCTGCTGGCTTTGGCGAACTGAGCGGCGACGTGATCGACCTTACCGTGGGGAGCGGTCATCGCATTATCGAAGGCCGCCGCGGTCCCGGCATCGCGGTGAACGGAAGTGTTCCTGGCCCTCTAATTCGCCTGCGCGAGGGGCAGAGTGTGCGCTTTAATGTGACCAACAACCTCGGCGAGGACACCTCGATCCACTGGCATGGCCTTTTGTTGCCGTTCCAGATGGACGGGGTACCAGGCATCAGCTTTCCTGGGATCAAGCCGGGCCAGACCTTCACTTACGAGTTTCCCGTGCGTCAGGCGGGCACCTATTGGTATCATAGCCACTCAGGACTGCAGGAGCAGTCCGGGCATTATGGCCCGCTGATTATCGATCCTGCAGGCGCGGAACCGGTCCAGTATGACCGCGACTATATTCTGCTGGTGAGCGACTTCACCGTGCTCGACCCGCATTTCATCATGCAGCGGCTGCGCACCGGCGAAGGCTATTTCAATCGGCAGCAAACCAGCTGGACCGACGATTACGACTTGTCATCAGAAGAGCGGCGGATGTGGGCCGAAATGCGGATGATGCCGACGGACATCATGGATATTGGCGCGCCGACCTACACGTTCCTCGCCAATGGCCGCGGACCGACCGAGGGGTTGGAATATCTGTTCCGAGCCGGAGAACGTGTGCGGCTGCGCATCATCAATGGATCGGCGCAGAGCTTCTTCAATGTCCGCATCCCCGGCCTGCCGATGACCATCATCGCCGCCGATGGCCAGAATGTGCGCCCGGTCGAAGTCGACGAGTTCCAGATCGGCACTGCCGAAATCTACGACGTCATTATTACACCAGGCAGCGACGAGGCCTATGCCGTGGTGGCAGAGTCCATGGACCGGTCCGGGATGGCGTTGGCGATGCTGGCAAGCCGTCCCGGTGCGCGCGCAACCGTGCCGCCTTTGCGTGATCCACCGTTGCTGACGATGGGTGACATGGGGATGGACCACGGGTCAGGCGGTATGGACCATGGGTCGATGAATCATGGCGGACCTGCAGACGCTGCTGCGACGGGCGGCGCAACTGGTGCAATTGCGGGCGAAATGGATCACGCGGCGATGGGACATAGTGCTCAGGCCACTCAAACTGAGCCTGCCGATGGCGCCATGGCGGGCATGGCGATGGGCGGCATGAGCATGGACGGCATGAAGATGCGCGATACCACTCTGCTGCCGCCTGACGTCGAGATCGGTCCAGGGATCGACATGGTATCCATGGCGCCGGTCGACAAGATGGGCGATCCTGGCCTTGGACTTCGCGACGTGCCGCACCGGGTGCTCAATTACCGGATGCTGACTGCGCTCGAACCCAATCGCGACACCCGCCAGCCGTCGCGATTGCTCGAACTCCACCTCACCGGCAACATGGAACGCTACATGTGGTCGTTCGACGGGCGGATGTATTCGGCCGTCAGCGATGTGCCGATCCGTTTTGCGTGGAACGAGCGGGTGCGGGTGAAGCTCATCAACAACACGATGATGGCGCACCCCATCCATCTGCACGGCATGTTCTTCGAACTGGTCAACGGTGAAAGTGCCGCGCATCAGCCCCGCAAGAATGTCGTGATTGTGCAACCTGGCGCCAGCGCGCAATTTGATCTCACGGCCAATGAGCCCGGCGACTGGGCGTTTCACTGCCACCTGATGTATCACATGCATGGCGGGATGATGCAGACTGTGACCGTGGTCGGTCCGGGCGGCGGCGCATGAGTGTGCGGCCTGTCCTTTATGCGGTATTGCTAGGCAGCGCGGTGATTGCTGCGCCAGCAGTGGCGCAGCATCAGGGTCACGCAATGCCAGTGCCTGCCCCGGCACCTGCGCCGAGCCCTACTCCTGCGCCAACGACTCCTCCTGCCGATCCGCATGCCGGTCACGCGATGCCTGCAGCACCGACCGCTCCGCCGGTTGACCCTCATGCCGGGCATGCCATGCCCGAGATGCCCGCGCCTGGGCCGGCAGATCCGAGGGCGGGCGTGGATCATAGCTCTATGGATCACAGCATGATGGACGACGCAGCGTCGGCATCGCCTGGACCTGACATGGAAACCCCGCCGCCACCTGAGGCTGGAAGCGGTCCACCGCGCGCCGCTGATGCCATTTGGGGTGCCGACGCGATGCGAGCGTCGCGCGAGGATCTGCAACGAACCCACGGCGATTTCCCGGTCTTCTGGTTTCAGGGCGACCGGTTCGAAACACAAGTGCGCGACGCCGCAGACGGCTACCTGTGGGACTTGCAAGGTTATTATGGCGGGCCGACGAGCCGGTTCTGGTTCAAGAGCGAAGGCGAAGGCACGTTCGGCGAACAAATCGAAGATGCCGAAGTTCAGGCACTTTACGCACGGGCTATTGCGCCATTCTGGGATCTGCAGGCGGGCGTACGGCAAGACCTCGGCGGACCTGACACCACGCATGCGGTGATAGGCGTGCAAGGGCTTTCGCCCTACCAGTTCGAAGTCGACGCCGCATTATTCCTGTCGCAGCGCGGCGATCTGACCGCGCGAATCGAGGGCGAGGTTGACCAGCGCATCACGCAGCGTCTGATCCTGCAACCACGCGCCGAGGTCAACTTGTCAGCGCAAGACATTCCGCTCTTGGGCGTTGGAGCCGGGATCGACACGATCGAGGCTGGTGTCCGGCTGCGCTATGAATTCGTCCGCGAGTTTGCCCCCTATATCGGCATTGAACAAAGCTGGCGGGTCGGTGGCAGCGCCGACTACGCCCGCGCGCGCGGCGAGGATCCCAGCGTCACCAACTTTCTCGTCGGCATCCGTTTCTGGTTCTAAAGTAAAGGAATATCCCATGAAATTTGCTTCTGTTCTTGCCGCAATCGCAATGGTTGCCGCTCCGCTTGCAGCTCCGTCCGTTGCGCTTGCTCACACCAAGGTCGTCGCATCAACACCGGCGGAGGGAACGACTGTTGGCAGCGCGCGCGTCGTCACGCTGACATTCAGTGAAGCACTGCTTCCGCCCACGGCGGCGGCAAGCATCGTCATGACCGCGATGCCGGGCATGGCAAGCCACGGCGAAATGGCTATCCGCAACTTCACCACTGCCTGGTCCAACGGCAATAAGACCATGACGCTCAACCTGAAAAAGCCGCTGGCCAAAGGTACCTATGAGGTTCGCTGGCAAGCTGCGGGGGCTGACGGCCATCGCATGACAGGTAAAGTCAGCTTCATCATCGGCTGATATGGAAATGGGTGAGCTAACCGAACAGGTTCTGCGGTTTGCGCATTATGTGTTGCTGCTCGGCCTGTTCGGTTGGACGGCATTCCGATTGGTAAGGCTTCGCCGACTGGATTGGGTGTCGAAAGATGAGGGGAAGGTTGCTCTCATTTTCGTGGCGATTTGTGCGTCATTGATGTCGTTCGCGCTGATGCTGGTGTCGATCGCAGCGATGATGGGCGCTCCGATTGCTTCGCTCGACTGGCCTATGATCGAGGTGATGATCGTTGGCACTGATATGGGCACGGCGTTTCTGATACGTCTTGCGTTGCTGCTTATCGGCCTTTGCGCGCTGCTGGCAAGCCGAGCAGGTAGGCCAACTTCGTTGATCGCGGCCATGTCCTTCGCTGGCGCATTGCTGACGCTCAGCTGGAGCGGCCATGCGGCTGCGACTGAAGGCGGATTGGGCTTGTTCCACCGCATGAACAATGGCGTTCATCTGCTGGCGACCAGCCTGTGGCTGGGAGCCATTAGCTGGTTCCTGTTCCTTACACTTAAAGCGCATCGGCAGCCCGATCTCATCCCTGCCTTTTCGCTCCTTCGCGTGATGCACGCGTTCGCGCCGCTTGGCGTCGGCCTGGTCGCCGCTGCTGCGCTGACGGGCATGATCAACGCGCAGTTGATTTTTGGACTGGAAAACGGCGCGGCGGTTTTGACCACACCTTATGGCATCTTGCTGGTCGCCAAAGTCACGTTGGTTGGCATTATGCTGGCGTTCGGCGCGCACAACGCCTCGATCGGACGACGAGGGGTTCTGGACCAATGCCGCGAGAGTTCTGAGCCCTTAGTCGCTTTGTCGCGACTTCGCAGAAGCCTGGCAGGCGAGTTGATGTTGGCGGTCGGCGTGATCTGTCTGATTGCAGTGCTGGGCATGATGTCTCCGATGATGATGTAACCAAGAAACTGATCGAGAGAGGAAGAGGCTATGATCGAGGGTAAAATGATACAGCTGGCAGCGCGACGTGCTGCGTATCTCGTTGGCATTTCAGCGCTCGGACTAAGTCTGACGGCCGCGCATCCGGGGCCGCATGACGCGCCGCGAACGCCCACTTCGGCAAATCCGGGAGCGCCGGTCGATGCGGCAACACCGGTCGGCACCGTTATGGCCTTCCACGCAGCACTTGCCAGCGGCGATACGGACGCCGCGCTGACACACCTGGCTGAAGACGTTATGATTTTCGAATCTGGCGGCGTTGAGAATAGCCGCGCCGAATATGCCAGCCACCATCTGGAGGCCGACGCCGCCTTCAGCGCCGCGGTGCCTCGAACCCTGATCAGCCGGACGCATGGAATGGAAGGTGATACGGCCTGGGTCATGAGTGTCGAAACGGTGACCGGAACGTACCGCACGCGTGCGATCAACAGCCGGTCGGTCGAGACGATGTTGCTGAGGCGCGTCGAAGGACAATGGCGGATTGTCCACATCCACTGGTCATCCGCGGAAATCACCCGATAGAGGCTGCGGAATAGTGGCAGCAAGAAGGCCCGACTACTGGTAGCATAATTGAGGACGTCGGTGGCGGAGGGTCTCGAAATCCCGCGCTGCACTGAACGGCAGCTTTTCCATCTTCAAGAGCTTGCACCTGCTGTTCAGCTCCCGACCCAGACCCGGTCGTTCCTCGCCACACATCAAAGTGACCGTTTTTGTCGAAATCTGCCACTCAGCTTGATCGAGCGGACCGAAGCTGCGACCACATCGCGTATCATGGTCGAACGAACGTGGACCGAAACTGTGATCGGCCGTTGGAACTGCATCGGCACCGGAGTTTATCACTGCAATAGACGCAGCGGAGTGGTGCTGTAGGGTGCGCTTACTTGCAGGATGCAGTCAGTTATCTGGCTTCGGCCAGCACAGAGATTAACGAGAGTAGCTGAATTTGCTGGGTTGGTGCCATTGGCGTCCACAGCCCCTAACTTCAGCTTTGTGCCCAAATTTTGCTCATCTAGTTTGTAGGTGAATGATCCAGGAAGCTGTCGATCGCTCAGGCGTCAACCTAACATCCTTGGCTAGCCTAGGGGGCCGTAAATCCGCATCACTGAAGCCCTCTGATTTTTTGCATTTCGGGGTGCTAGTCTGAGACTTGCGGGGCTCACAAAAGGCGAGAAGCCTTTTGATATCGCTAAGAAGCTTGCGTTGCTCGAAGCGGCGTTAAGCTTTGCGCGAGGCTGTGTAACAATGTCTTTGATCACGTCGAACACAGCAGTATGGACCAACCCGTGACACAGCGCCTCCTTCTCTGTCTCGCGGCATTTCTTGCCGCGCTGCTACCCATAGAGGCGACCTATGCAGCGAACGGTTGCGCGCCGATGGCAGAGATAAACGCGGACGCAGGCGACTGCAGCGAATGCATGGATGATGAGCGCGGGCAGTGTCAGAGCTATTGCTTGGCCTTGTGCCAGACGCTTCCGGCAGCGCGCGTTTCGTCGCTAGAGCCGCGCGATCTTTCGTCACTCAATTTTCTAGCGCTTCTCGAAAAGTTTCCGCCCCTGCCTAACGGGGGGCCGGAACCGCCGCCTCCCCGAATGCTCCGCTGATCGACGGAATTCAATTTCAACGGAGATAAACATCATGAAGAAGTACATCATCACGGCAGCAGTGCTGCTCGGTTCCAGCTCTGCTGCTTTTGCCGCCGCGCCGGAGCAGGTCGCATCGCTCGCAATGTCCTGCTGCGACCTCGTGCTCGCATGCTGCGAGGCTGCAATGGACTGTTGCCCGTAAGGGACTAGCCAAGGCATAAGGGCGGGCGTCCGGTCACCAACTGGGCGCCCGCTTTCTTTTGGACCGCTCTTGCGCGAATGCCTAACAGTCGAGCAAGCCTCGTAAAAGCTATTCATTATAGCCTTTAACTTATTGGCATTCGGGGATGTTCACGAAATGCTTTTCGAGTGACCATCCCAATTGCAGCCATTAGGCTGATCGTCCCGGACCCACCAGAATCAATCCTGCTCCGACGAGACAAATCGCCGCGCCAATGACATCCCAGCGGTCGGGTCGTGCGCCTTCGACACTCCAAAGCCAAATCAGTGACGCTGCGATGTAGACGCCGCCATAGGCTGCGAATGCGCGGCCCGCAGCGGATGTATCGACCAGCGTGAGGAGCCAGGCAAAAATCGCGAGCGACACCATGCCCGGCGCAACCCACCAGGCAGATTTGTCGAGCCGCAACCATGCCCAGAACGAGAAGCAACCGGCGATCTCCGCCAGCGCGGCGAGCGCATAGATGAGTCCGGTTTGCAGGGTTGGCATGGTTAGTGCTCGATCCGTGGCGATAGTGGGGATGGGCAGACCATTGCCGGGTGTCGCAGCATCGTCAACGCGGTCTGGTGGATCCATGCACGCGAGGCCGAAGCGTTGGCGCCAAAGCAGCGATCTTCGATCACGTTGCGGTCAGCGTGCGCGGGGCGAGGGTCTCGATGATCTTGCAGTCGGCCACGGTCCCGTGACGGCAGGATCCGATGACCCGGTCCAGTTCGCCGCGCAGTGCGCTCAGATCGGCGATCTTGCGGTCGATTTCGGTGAGGTGGACGCGTGCGATTCCGTCAACGGCATCGCAGGATTGGGCCTTGTCATCCGACAGCGTGAGCAGTTCGCGCACGGCTTCGAGCGTGAAACCGAGATCGCGGGCGCGGCGGATGAACGACAGGCGCGCCAGATGATCATTGCCATAGGCACGGTAATTGGCACTTGTCCGGGCGGGTGGCGGCAACAACCCGATCTTTTCATAATAGCGCACCGTCTCGACCTTCGTCGCCGTGGCGCTCGCGAGTTCGCCAATTTTCACTGCCACTCCTTCGGGCTTGACCCTATAGTTGCTACAGGGTGTAGATAGAATGCCGACTCGCAGATTGTCGAGAAGGCAAAAAGATGGCTGATGATTGCTGCAAGGCCGCGTGCGGAACGACGGCAACTCTGAACGACCCGCGCTGGCGCAGGGCTTTGTGGATCGCGCTCGGCGTGAACGCCGGCATGTTCGCGGTGGAAATGGCGGCAGGGGCCGCTGCGGACAGCCGCGCGTTGCAGGCGGACGCACTCGATTTTCTGGGCGATGCCACCAATTATGCGATCAGCCTGCTGGTCGCCGGGATGGCGCTGGCATGGCGCGCGCGGGCGGCGCTGGCCAAGGGGCTCGCCCTCATTGGTCTGGGTGGTTGGGTCATGATCACAGCCGTTCTGGCGGCGCTCGGCGGAGCTGCACCCGAGCCTGAACTGATGGGAATCATCGGCGCGCTCGCGCTGGCGGCCAACACCGGTGTCGCCATCATGCTCTACCGTTTTCGCACTGGAGACGCGAACATGCGCTCGGTCTGGATATGCTCGCGCAATGACGCGATCGGCAATATCGCCGTTATGGCGGCCGCACTTGGCGTGTTCGGCACCGGAACAGCCTGGCCCGACCTTATTGTTGCAGCGATTTTGGCGCTGCTCGGGATCAGCGGCGGCATTCAGATTGTTCAGCAGGCACGGCGTGAATTGCGGAGCGTTGCGGCATGAAGGTTTCCCGTTCGACACATATCGCGCTCAAGCCGGAGACGGTCTGGGCCGAGGTGCAGACGGCGGGCCTGTTGCAGCATATCGCTTGGCCGCTGGTGCGCTTCATCCCGGTCGATGACGCGGCGTTCGAGAGCTTTCAGCCCGGCGGGCGCTACCAGGCTAAGGTCCGGCTCTTCGGCATGATCCCCTTTGGGACCCAGTGGATTGTGACCTCGCTGCATGAAGCGAATGACAGCGAATGGCCCAAGCGATTGCGCGATGACGGCAATAGTGCCCTCATCTCGAAGTGGGATCATTGGATTACGGTCGCGCCGGACAAGGACGGCGGGACGCGCTACAGCGACGAGGTCGAAGTTTCGGCAGGTGTCCTGACCCCGTTCATCTGGGCCTTTGCGCAAATCTTCTATTGGCACCGGCAGCGGCGCTGGCGGGGGCTTGCCAAGAGCCTGGCTGCGCGGCGGGTAATCGCGATTGAAATGGCGGCAAACCGTTCAGCGGTAGAAGCGGGCGACGACGATCGTGCGTGGCACCATCTGGAGCGGGTTCATATCGTTTCGCAGCCTTTTCTGGGTCCGCATCTCGCCAGTCATGGCGCCATGCTGGGGTTTGCGATCCGACGGCGCGATTGGAACGAAGTTCTGGGCCAGATGGTCCGGATCATTCTGGCCCCGCTCGGTTCGCTGACGGGCCGGTTGCCGGTGGGTAACACCGGGCGATCCAATGTAAGCGCGTTTGCGCCGATGCCGATACCTGCGGATCTGGCGGAAGCGTTGCGCCAGCAGGAACTAAGTTCGTGACATCGCAGCTGTCAGATTGCTTGATTAACCCCTTTTCAGTATTGCGGCGGTGATGGTGCGTGTGCTTCTTCTGTTTTGGCTGGCGATTGGACTGGCATTTGGCGGCGTAGAATCGCCGTCGATGGCGCACGACGCTCTGCCCTACAGTGCTGTCCTTGCTGCGTCCGACGTAAGCGGTCATGCCGAAGCAGCGCATCGCGACCATGCTCCCGATGATGAAAATTCCCCCTGCCATGCCATGGTTCATCACCATTGCAGCGTGGGTCTTAATGCCGGCGCGCCGGTCATGGTCGAAAGCCTGTCGCTGGCCCGTGTCGCGATGCGGCCACAAGACAGCGCCATCCTGAGCTCTTTGGCGCAAGCCCCGCCGCTTCAGCCGCCTTCTGCCTGAACTTGCACCGTAACGGCGCACGGACCTGTGGGTTCGCGCACTGAACGCATGCCAAGTTCAGGAGTTTTTCATGCCCATATCCTTGCGCGCCGCCCTTATGGCTGCGGCGCTCGTCACTGCCTTTCCGGCCTTGGCCGAACCCATAACGCTCGAGACTGCAATCGAGCGCGCCATTGCAAGCCAACCGCGCCTGGCAGCCGCTGAGGCGCGTGTCGACGCTGCCGAAGCGCGCACGCGTCAGGCGAATGTCGGTCCCAATCCGCAAGTCAGCCTCGAGGTCGAGGATTTCGCCGGAAGCGGTCCGTTCCAAGGCTTGGACAGCACACAAACCACGCTGGCGCTTAGCCAACAGCTCGAGATCGGGGGTCAGCGAAGCGCCAGGCGGTCCGTTGCGGCAAGCGAGCGTGAGGTGGCGGCCCTTGCCCTGCTTCGCGAGCGCATTGATCTGGTCCGTGACGTTGAACTGGCCTTTGCCGAGCTGGCAGCGGCGACGGATCAGGCAACGCTGGCGCGCGACAATGCCGCGCAGGCGGCATCGCTTGCCAACACGGCGCGCATTCTGGTCGAAGCGGGCCGCGATCCGCCGCTCCGGCAATTGCGCGCCGAAGCGGCACTCGCCGAAGCGCGCGCCGCCGAGGTTGAAACATTCAGTCTCATGCTTGCCGCGCGTCGAAACCTCGCAGTGCTGGTTGGGTCAGATGATCCGGAACTGACGGCCGCAGTGGGCACGCCGCAGCAACCTCGACCAACGAACGATCCTGCCTTTATCGGCATCGACGAGCGGCTTGCCGAGGCGGAACGCCGCGTTGCTGCCGCGCGGGTAACGCTGGCGCAGTCGGCTGCTGTTCCTGATGTTACGGTAAGCGGCGGGCTGCGGCGTTTCAATGACGGGCGCGATACTGCCCTCGTTGCAGGCGTGTCGCTGCCGATCCCGATCCGTGACCGCAATCGCGGCGGGATCGAAGCGGCGCGGGCGGAACAGACCGCAGCCGAATTTCAGGCAGAGCGGGTCCGGGCCGAGGCGCGGCGCGACAGGGCGCAGGCACAAATGCTGGTCGAAGCTGCCGAGACGCGGTTGGCCGCGCTTGAAGGGCCCGGCCTTGCCCAAGCCGAAGAGGCGGTGAGGCTGGCGCAGATTGGCTACAATGCAGGGCGCTTCTCGCTACTCGAATTGCTCGACGCACAAGGCGCGCTGACCACGGCGCGACGTTCCATCATTGAAGCCCGGCTCGACCGGGCCCGCGCGATTGCCGCGCTCAATCGCGCCTACGCGCGCGAGGAGAACTGATCATGACGATTGACCGGAAAATGCTGGCTCTGATCGGCGGGGCCGCGATCATTGCCCTTGTGGGTGGCGGCGCGGGCTATGTGCTGCGCGGCGACGCAGCACATAGTGATGAAGCTGTCCAAAGCGCTGAGTCTGGCGGCGATGCCGAGGCCGAGGCGGCGCCCGGGGAAGGCACCATCATGGTGACCGAAGCGCAGCTGCGCACAGCAGGGATCGTGGTTGCAGCGGTCGGAGAAGGCTTTGCCGGGGGCGAAGTGACAACGGCGGGCGTGCTGGTGCCGCCGACACAGTCGGTCGGTCATGTCACCGCACGCACGTCGGGCGTTGTCGTGCGGATCCTGCGCCAGCTTGGCGACCGGGTCGCGGTAGGCGATGCGCTTGCTGTCATCGACAGCCGCGAGGTTGCCGAGGCGCAGGGCGCCTCGGCACGCGCACGGCGCGCAGCCGAAGCCGCACGTACTGTTCTTGCGCGAGAGGAAAGTCTGTTCCGCCAACGCGTCACAGCACGTCAGGATTATGAAGCAGCAAGGGCCGCCTACGATGCGGCGCGAATTGATGCGCAGCAAGCCGAGCAAGCCTTACGCGCGCTCGGCGCGGGAACGGGAGGAGGCACCACCCGGCTGATGACGCTGCGTTCGCCGGTCGCCGGCGAAGTGACGTCGGTGACCGTAACGCCGGGTGAATATGTTCCGCCCGAGCGCGAGCTGTTTCAGGTCGCCGATCCGCGCACGGTCTGGGCGGAGTTGATGATTCCCGCGCGCGATATCCAGCGCGTTCGGGTCGGCCAGACGATCATGCTTTCTGTCCAGGGAAGCGATCATCCGCACACGGGCAGCATCCGCTTTCTCTCACCCGCCGTTGATCCAGCCACTGGCGCGGCCAAGGCCATCGCCACCATCGACAATCGCGATGGCGACCTTCGGGTTGGCCAGAATGTCAGTGCGCGGGTCACGACGCCCGGGAGCGATGGCCAGCGGGTGCCAGTGGTGCCGCGTAGCGCGATCCAGGAGGTCGAGGGGCGGAGTGTTGTTTTCGTGCGCACGCCGCGCGGCTTTGTCGTGCGGCCGGTGACGGTGGGCACTGGCAGCGATTCCGCCGTGCCGATCATCTCGGGTCTGCGCGTCGGCGAACGCGTCGCGACCGTCAATGCCTTCGTCCTCAAAGCTGAACTCGGCAAGGCCGAGGCCGAACATGATCATTGAGAGGACGAACCATGATTGAAAAAATCCTCGCCTTCGCCGTCGAGCGAAGGGTGCTGGTGGTCCTCCTGACCGCGTTTGCCGCCATTTATGGTGCCACCCAGCTTGTACAACTGCCTGTCGATGCGGTGCCCGACATCACCAACCGGCAGGTGCAGATCAACGCCGTTGCGCCCTCGCTCGGGCCGACGGAAATGGAACGCCAAGTCAGCTATCCCATCGAGACCGCCATGGCGGGCATGCCCGGCCTCGTTGAAACCCGCTCGATTTCGCGCAACGGGTTTGCGCAGGTCACGGTGATCTTCACCGACGATACCGATCTCTATTTCGCCCGCCAGCAAGTGGGTGAGCGCTTGACGCAGGCGGCGGGCACATTGCCGCCCGGGGTGGATCCACAAATCGGACCGGTGTCGACCGGCCTTGGCGAAGTGCTGATGTGGACAGTCGACTTCGCGCATCCCGACGGGCGCGGGGCTCCGCGCGCGCGGGCCGGGCAGCCGGGCTGGCAAACTGACGGCAGCTACCTTACTCCTGAGGGACAGCGGCTGACGACGCCGGAAGAGCGGCTGACCTACCTACGCACGGTCCAGGACTGGATCATTCGGCCACAGATGCGTCAGGTTGCCAATGTGGCGGGTGTCGACGCCATCGGCGGTTTCGTGAAGCAGTATGAAGTCGCACCCGATACGGTGCGTCTGGCCGCCGCCGGTCTATCGATGACCGATCTCGTCGACGCGCTCGAACGTGGCAATGTATCGAGCGGTGCGGGCGTGGTCGAGCGCAGCGGGGAAGGACTTGTGGTTCGCGCCGATGCCCGGGTGTCACGCGGGTCTGAAATTGCCAATATCGTGATTGCCCAGCGTGGCGGGGCGCCGGTGCGGGTCGTTGATGTGGCGACCATTTCGTCGGGCCGCGAGGTCCGCACGGGTGCAGCCAGCGTCAACGGTCATGGCGCTGTGGTTGGCACCGCCCTGATGCTTGCAGGTGGCAACAGCCGCACGGTGGCGGCCGAATCCGCCGAGAAGCTGGAGGAGATCGGCGCGGCCCTCCCGCCCGGTATTGCGGTGACGCCGGTGCTTGATCGTTCGGTGCTGGTTGATGCGACGATCAGCACGGTGGCCAAGAACCTGACCGAGGGCGCGCTCCTTGTTATTGTCGTCCTGTTTCTGCTGCTCGGCAATTTCCGCGCTGCAATAATCACGGCACTGGTGATCCCGCTGTCGATGCTGCTGGCGGCAATCGGGATGGTCAAAGGGGGTGTTTCAGGCAATCTGATGAGCCTCGGCGCACTCGATTTCGGGCTGATTGTCGATGGCGCGGTCATCATCGTTGAAAATTGCCTGCGCCGTCTGGCCGAGCGTCAGCATCATGAAGAAGGGTTGCTCAGTCTGCAGGAGCGGCTTCACGAAGTGATGGTTGCTGCGCGCGAGATGATCCGCCCGTCGGTGTTCGGTCAGGCCATTATCATCTTGGTGTATCTGCCGCTGCTCGCGTTCGACGGGGTGGAAGGCAAGATGTTCGCGCCGATGGCGATCACGGTGATGCTGGCGCTTGCAGCAGCGTTCATCCTGTCGCTGACCTTCGTACCAGCGATGGTGGCGCTGCTCGTGACTGGTAAGGTCGAGGAGAAGGAGCCGCGTGTGCTGGCGGCAACCCGGAGCCGCTATGAGCCCTTGCTCGACAAGGCGCTGGCCCGGCCATGGGTGGCTGTCGGCTCGGGAGCGGCGATTTTCCTTGTCGCGCTCGTCGCCTTCACCAGCCTTGGCAGGGAGTTCATTCCGCAGCTCGACGAGAAGAGTTTCGCGCTCCACGCGATGCGGATCCCGTCGACGAGTGTCGAGCAATCGGCCTCAATGCAGTTGCAGGTCGAGCGGGTGATTGCTGGCTTTCCGGAGGTCGCGACGGTCTTTTCAAAGACGGGCACGGCGGAAGTCGCGACCGACCCGATGCCCGGCAATGTGTCGGATACCTTCGTGATCCTGCGCCCTCGAGAGGAGTGGACCGATCCGTCTGAGCCGAAGGCTGCGCTGATTGCCCGGGTGGAAGCCCGCCTGAACACGCTGCTCGGCAACAATTATGAGTTCAGCCAGCCCATCCAGATGCGGTTCAATGAGCTGATTTCGGGCGTGCGCTCCGACGTGGCGGTCAAGGTCTATGGCGATGACTTCGAAACTTTGAATGCCACGGCGCAGCGCGTTGCAACTGCGCTGCGCGCGGTCGACGGCGCTTCGGATGTCAAAGTCGAGCAGACCGAAGGCCTGCCGGCACTGGTGATCGATTTCGACCGGGCCGCGATTGCCGCTTATGGCCTGTCCGTTGGCGATGTGACCGATGTGGTGCAGATCGCGCTCGGCGGCCGCGAAGCCGGGCTGGTGTTCGAAGGTGATCGGCGGTTTGATGTCGTGGTGCGCCTGCCCGAAGAACAGCGGCGCGATCTCGATGCGCTTGCGGCATTGCCAGTGGCGTTGCCATCGGCAGATGGCACGGCGCGGTCAGTACAGCTGGGCCAGCTCGTCCGCTTCCGCATCGAAAACGGTCCCAATCAGGTCAGCCGCGAGAATGGCAAGCGCCGGGTGGTGGTGCAGGCCAATGTGCGCGGGCGGGACTTGGGCTCGTTCGTTGCCGATGCGCAAGCCGCGGTCGCCAATGATGTGCAGATCCCTCCGGGTCTGTGGATCGACTGGGGCGGGCAGTTCGAGAATCTCGAACGCGCGCAAAGCCGTCTGAGTATTGTGGTGCCACTCGTCTTCGCGGCGATCTTTGCCTTGCTTTACGCAGCGCTGGGATCGGCAAGCCGTGCGGCGATGGTCTTCTCCGCCGTCCCGCTCGCGCTGAGCGGGGGCGTGCTGCTGCTATGGCTGCGTGGCATGCCCTTTTCGGTCTCTGCAGCGGTTGGCTTCATCGCTCTGTCGGGCGTGGCAGTGCTCAATGGGCTGGTCATGATGTCGAGCATCCTGGCGCTGCGTCAGAACGGCAAGGGCGTTCTGGAGTCGGTGCGCGAAGGAGCGCTAATGCGCCTGCGGCCGGTGCTGATGACGGCATTGGTGGCCAGTCTCGGCTTCGTACCGATGGCGTTGGCGAGTGGCACGGGGGCAGAAGTGCAGCGACCGATCGCGACGGTAGTGATCGGAGGGCTGATCTCGGCAACATTGCTGACATTGGTTGTGCTGCCCGCGCTAGCCTGGCTTGTGCTCGACCGGGAAGCAAGGCGCTTTCCGGACGATGAGCCTCAGCCGTTTTCGCCCATGACGGTGTAAACCATGGTCGAGCCTCAACGATAGCTGGCATCCACGTTCCCGATTAGAGCCGTGGCCGCTACTGACAATACCGGTCATTTCGCATATCGTTTCAAAATGACGGCTTTGTCCCAGACCCGGTCGTACCCCTACGACGATTGCAGAGGGCACGGGTTTCACTTGATCCAGCGCCGCTGGGTGTTTGTTCAAGCGCGCTTCATCGCCTGCCATGTAGGTGCTTTGGAGCCAAAGTGCGCAATTATCAGGCGTGTGGTGCCCTCAATCCGCTCCTCGTTCTCAAAGGCCTCTTCGGAGCGTCGGGTCGCCGCTGCCAAATTTTCAGAGCTCTCGCGCTGGGGTAGACAGCCAACCGCCCCATCCCAGTCGGATGCAACGAGTAGGTGACCCATCGCGGATGTTGCGAATATTTCGAATATACGCCATCGTGATACGCGAAGGGAGAGACAGACGTCGCATCGCCCGCCAACCCGTTGCCGTTCGGCAATCGCCTCCCTTCTGCCGATGATCGGCAGATTGCCAGTCAGCTTGCCCATGTTCTGGCGGCCCAGAAGACGGGCGAGGCGGTCCTGCGCGCCACCGATCCTGGAACGAAGAGGCAGGTCGAGATCACGCTGACCCAGGCCATCTCGGATCTGTTTTTGAACATGTTGCGCTACATCGAGAACGGCGATGCGGTGACCATCGTTCCAATCCAGTCAATGCTGACAACCCAGCAGGCGGCTGATCTGCTGAATGTCTCGCGCCCCTATCTGATCAAGCGGCTCGAGGCTGGAGACATTGCCTTCACCACTGTGGGACGTCACCGCCGCATCAAGGCAGAAGACCTGTTCGCCTATAAGGTAGCTCGCGATGAGGCGCGCTCCGGAGCGCTCGACGAACTGATCCGAAACGGCGCAGAGCTCTACTGATTGCCGACGGGTATGACTTTCATGAGAAACCTCAGTCCTTGAGATGGTCGTGGAGCGCCATACTCCGTGTCGGCGCAGGCGTTCATAAGCCGCTGAATTCTGATTGCCGTCGAAATGGTCCTATATCGGGCAGAACACTTGTCACTCGGTTTTGACAATCATCGTTCGTTCTGGCGCTCTGAGACCATCTTTGCTGTCAGAGGCAATCATTTGTCCTTTGACAGCGAAGCCTGACCGCTTTGACAAATTTCCTGCCCTTATGCGGATGCGGGCGGAGGTGAAAGCCGAGCCGATCGAAGGCCGCGCCTTATCAGATTGCCATGACACGCACATTTGGGTCCGACCGCCGAGGCAGTTTCCTAAAGCTGTGGTGTCGCTTAACTTCGGCGGGTCCGGCTCGCCGCCTGGATCTGAATCCAGCTAGCTTCCGAAAATCCAGCACACTTCTGTGTTTCACACGAGCGCGCTGACGGCGGCGACATGGACATGGAGATCGATGCGGTCGAGCAGCGGCCCTGACAGCCGCGCCTGATAATCGCCGATGCAGCGCGGATATTTGTTGCAGTTCCTCGCCGGATCGCCGGCATAGCCGCAGCGGCACGGGTTCATCGCGGCGACCAGTTGCACCCTTGCCGGGAAAGTCACATGGGCATTGGCGCGGGCGACATCGACGCTGCCGGTCTCGAGCGGCTGGCGCAGCGAATCGAGCACGGGGCGCTGGAATTCGGGCAGTTCATCGAGGAACAGCACGCCGAGATGGGCGAGGCTGACCTCCCCCGGGCGCACCTTCAGCCCGCCGCCGGTGAGCGCGGCCATGCTTGCCGAATGGTGGGGCGCGCGGAAGGGCCGGGCGCGGCTGATCCGGCCCGCCTCCAGCATTCCGGCGACCGATTGCACCATCGAAACCTCCAGCGCCTCGGCCGGGGCGAGCGGGGGGAGGATGCCGGGCAGGCACGAGGCGAGCAGGCTCTTGCCCGATCCCGGCGGGCCGGCCATCAGCAGATTGTGCCCGCCCGCCGCCGCGATCTCGAGCGCGCGCTTGGCAGTCTCCTGACCCTTCACTTGCCGGAGATCATTGCCGCCCGTCGCATCGGTTACCGCGCCGCGCGGCGGTTCGGGCAGGACGAGGCTGCCTTTCAAGTGACCGAGCAGGCTCGTCAGGTCGCGCGGGGCGAGCACCGGCACCCCGCTCGCCCAGCGCGCCTCCGGGCCCTGGCTCTCGGGGCAGATCAGGCCGCTGCCCAGTGCGCTGGCGTGGAGTGCGGCGATCAGCACGCCGGGGCTGGCGACCACCCTGCCGTCGAGCGCCAGTTCGCCGACCGCGATCCAGTCGCCGAGCTGTTCGGCATCGGTCACGCCCATCGCCGCGAGCAGGGCGAGCGCGATCGGCAGGTCGTAATGCGATCCGTCCTTGGGCAGGTCGGCGGGGGAGAGGTTGACGGTGATCCGCTTGGGCGGAAGCGCAAGGCCCATCGCGGCGAGCGCCGCCTGCACCCGCTCGCGGCTCTCGCTCACCGCCTTGTCGGGCAGGCCGACCAGGTTGAAGCGCGGCAGGCCGGGGCCGACATGGCACTGCACCTCCACCGCGCGCGCCTCCAGCCCGAGATAGGCAACCGTCCTCACCAGCGCGACCATCTGCCTGCCCCCTGTCCGCCCCGGGGCATGTTTGTGCAGCTTTTCTAGTGGCTTGTCGAGCGCTTGCGGCGCCCTTGAAGAGCCATGCCGCCGGCAGCGCGGGATGGTTAAGCGGATGCCTCCGGCGGCCTGCGTGCCAATGCTAAGGCTATTTTAAAGCATAAATCTTGGCGAATTCGGAAGGCGCCAGGGGCGACACCTGCGGTGATGAACCGCCTGCTCGCCCCGCTTCTTGCCGCCCTCGCGCTGGTGCTTTCCGGCCCGGCGGCGCTGGCGCAATCGGGTGCGCGGGTGGTCTCGACGGTGAGCTGGGTCGAGGAATGGGACCCTGCCAGCGGACAATGGGTGCGCGTCGAGGACAGCCCGGCGAGCATCGCGCCGCCACAGGGCCGGCGCGCTCCTGCAAGCATCACGACGCTGTCCGGCCACGGCGTGACCATTACCGAGACCATCACCGAGGCCCTTCCCGCGGCGCGGCCGGTGCGCTTTCTGGGGGGATCGCAGCGCCTGCCGGCGCGTTCGGCCGGGATTGCCGCCTTCGGGCCGTTCCGGGTGATCGACGGCCAGCGCGCCGCGCTTGTCGGCCCGACCGACGCCGCCAGCCCGCAGGCCTTTGCCGCCATGATGGCGCAGTTCCCGGGGCTTTCGGTGATCGAATTCGTCGATGCCCCCGGCACCAGCCACGATCTTGCCAATCTGCGCCTCGGCCGTGCGATCCGCGCTGCAGGGCTTGCCACCCATGTCCCGTCCGGCGGCTCGGCGCGGTCGGGCGCGGTCGAGCTGTTCCTTGCCGGAGCGCTCCGAACGGTTGCGCCCGGCGCGCTCTTCGCGGTCCATTCGTGGCGCGACGAGGCCGGTCGCGAGCCGGCCGATTTCGCCCCCGACGCACCGGAAAACCGCCTCTACCTCGATTACTATGCCGAAATGGGTATGAGCCCCGAGGAGGCGCGCGCCTTCTATGCGATGACCAATTCCGTGCCCCATTCGGGCGCCCTGTGGCTCGACGGCGCGGAGATGGCGCGCTGGATCGCCCCGGCCTCGCGCAGCATCGACGAGGATGCGCATGGCGCCGTGCAATCAGCGCTGGCGCGCTCGGGCGCGATGCTCGCCGGGGCGCTGCGCAGCTCCTTCAGCCGGCGCGCTGTGCCTCTGACCGGCCCGGGCTTCGCGCCGGTGCTCGCACATGCCGGGCCGGGTGCAGGTCTGCTTGACTCTGGGGCGGCTTTCCCATAACGGCCCCGGTCTGTTTACGGCTTGCAGCAATGCGGCCCCGGCCCGGTCTCCCCTTCGAGACCCGGTCGGCCAGTTTTTCGAGGATGATATGAAGCGTACCTTCCAGCCCAGCAATCTCGTGCGCGCCCGTCGTCACGGTTTCTTCGCCCGCAAGGCCACCCCGGGCGGCCAGAAGGTGCTCCGCGCCCGCCGTGCGCGCGGCCGCAAGAAGCTCTGCGCTTAATTTTCTGGCGCCCTCAGGCGCCGGACGCGGGCCGTCCGGCCCGCTTGGCTACCGCGGCAAAAGCCGCGACGCGCGTTCGCGCTTGCGGGCTCCCTTCGGGAGCCCGTTGACTTTTGTCGCCTCTGTCGTTGCTCTAGGGGCGTTTTCATGATCTCCGTTCTCACCAAGCGCGCCGATTTCGTCGCCGCCAATGCGGGCACCCGCAATGCGAGGCCCGGATTCGTGCTGCTGACCCGCCCGAACGGGGGGCAGGGCATCCGCTTCGGGATCACTGTCACCAAGAAGATCGGCAATGCGGTGGTGCGCAACCGCATGAAGCGGCGCTTCCGCGAATTGCTGCGCGCCGCCTTGCCGACGCTTGGCCTTGCCGATCACGATCATGTGCTGATCGGCCGCGCGGGCGGGGTCGAGCGGGATTTCCACCTGATGGCCGGTGAACTCGCCAGGGCGCTGGAGCGCGCGGCACAGGGACACGGCGATCCGGCAGGCGGGCGGCGTCCGCGCAAGGGAAACCGTGCCGGCCACCGCGCGGGGAGCGGCGCGCAATGAAGCAGCTTCTGATCCTCGTCGCACGCGCCTGGCAGCTCGGTCCGTCGCGCATCCTGCCGCCCTCCTGCCGCTATTACCCCTCGTGCAGCCAGTATGCGATCGAGGCGATCGGCAAGCATGGTGCGGCAAGGGGTGGATGGATGGCGGCGAAGCGGCTAATGCGCTGCCACCCGTGGGGCGGGCATGGTCACGATCCCGTTCCCTGAGGGCCGCATCCGGGGACTGGCAAATGGCCGCCTTAACCCCATAATACACCTAATTTCGCATTCGCTCGGGGCTTGATCTTGGACAATCGCAATCTTCTGCTCGCCGTTGTGCTTTCGGGCCTGCTCATCCTGGGCTGGGACGCGGGCATGAGCTACTTCTATCCCAAGGCGGCGGTCTCCTCGCAGGCTGCTCCGCCGAGCGCGACCAGGCCCGGTGCGGCCGCCCCTGCGGCCGGTGCCGTCGCCGGTGCGGGCAATCTCGGCGGCGATGCGGCGGCGCGCAAGGTCGACCTCAAGGCAGCGCTGGCGGGCGGCAACCGCGTGGCGATCGACACCCCGCGCCTCAGCGGCTCGATCAACCTCGTCGGCGCGCGGATCGACGATATCGAGCTGAAGAACTACCGCGAGACGGTGAAGAAGGATTCGGGCCCCGTCCGCCTTTTCGCGCCCGAGGGTACGCCGGGCCAGTATTTCGCCGAGTTCGGCTTCGTCAGCGGCGGCGCGCGCCAGCCTTCGAACCTCGTCTGGCAGGCGGACGGCGCCAGGCTGACCCCGACCACGCCGGTCACCCTCACCCGCACCGATGCGCAGGGGATCACCTACCGCATCCGCTTTGCGGTCGATGCCGATTACATGATCACTGCCAGCCAGTCGGTCAGCAATGCCGGTCCGGCGGCAGCAGTGGTGCAGCCCTTCGCGCTGATCAAGCGCACCAGCACCAACGCCACCATCGACCAGTTCGCCTCGCACTCCGGCCCGGTCGGGGTGTTCGGCGACACGCTGTGGGATCCCCATTCCTATGACGAGCTGGCAGAGCTCGGCGGCGAGAGCCCGGCCGGTGCGCCCGACTGGCTGGGCTTCACCGACCAGTACTGGCTCGCCGCGCTCGTCCCGGGTGACGGCAAGGGCAACGTCAAGGTCGACGATGCCGGTTTCCGCGCCCTTGGCAACAAGCTGTTCCGCACCGATCTGCTCTATGGCGCGGTGACAGTGCCTGCGGGCGGGACCATGACGCAGGACACGCGCCTCTATGCCGGGGCCAAGGACAGCCAGATCCTCGACCGCTACGAGGATGGCGGGATCACCTATTTCGGCAAGGCGATCAGCTGGGGCTGGTTCGAGATCTTCGAGAAGCCGATCCTGTGGCTGCTGCGCGCGCTGAACGGCGTTGCGGGCAATTTCGGGGTGGCGATCATCCTGCTCACCGTCATCATCCGCGGGCTGATGTTCCCGGTCGCGCAGAAGGGCTTTGCCTCGATGGCGGCGATGAAGGCCGTGCAGCCGCGGATGAAGGAGATCCAGGAGCGCTTCAAGGACGACAAGCAGCGCCAGCAGCAGGAGATCATGAAGCTCTACAAGGACGAGAAGGTGAACCCCTTGTCCGGTTGCCTGCCGATGCTGATCCAGATCCCGGTGTTCTTCGCACTCTACAAGGTGCTGGTTCTCGCGATCGAGATGCGCCACGAGCCCTTCATCCTGTGGATCAGGGACCTCTCCGCGCCCGATCCGGCCCATATCCTCAACCTGTTCGGCCTGCTGCCCTTCGCCGTGCCGGAAGCCAGCTTCCTCGCCATCGGCCCGCTCGCGGTGCTGCTGGGCATCACCATGTGGCTGACCTTCAAGCTCAACCCCTCGGCGATGGACCCGGTGCAGCAGCAGATGTTTGCGATCATGCCGTGGATCCTGATGTTCGTGATGGCGCCGTTTGCGGCGGGCCTGCTGCTCTACTGGGTGACCTCGAACCTCCTGACGGTGGCGCAGCAGAGCTATCTCTACTCCAAGCACCCGCAATTGAAGGCGGCCAATGCGGCGGAGAAGGCGAAAGCGGCGAAGGGGTAGCGGCGCGTGACCGATCCTGACGACCAGCAGGCCCGCGAGGAGGCTGCATCGCGGCTCTTTTCGGGGCCGGTCGATTTCCTGCGCTCCGCGCCGCAATTGCAGTTCCTGCCCGATCCGGTGGTGCCGGAGATCGCCTTTTGCGGACGCTCGAACGTGGGCAAGTCCTCGCTTCTGAACGCGCTCACCGGACGCAAGGCGATTGCCCGCGCCTCGGTCACGCCGGGCCGGACGCAGGAATTGAACTTCTTCGATGTCGGCCGTCCGGAAGAGGAGGGCGCGCTGCCGCTGTTCCGGCTCGTCGATATGCCCGGCTACGGCTTTGCCAAGGCGCCGGTGAAGGTGGTCGAGAAGTGGAAGGCGCTGGTGAACTCCTACCTGCGCGGGCGGCAGGTGCTGGCCCGCACGCTCGTGCTGGTCGATAGCCGCCACGGGCTGAAGGAAGTCGACCGGACGATGATGACGATGCTCGATCAGGCCGCGGTCGGATATCGCATCGTCCTCACCAAGACCGACAAGATCAAGGCGAGCGAGCTTGCCGCGGTGGCCGAGAAGACCGCTGCCGAAGCCAAGAAGCACGTCGCCGCCCACCCCGAGATCCATCTCACCAGCAGCGAGAAGGGCATGGGCATCGAGCGGTTGCGCGCCGCGGTGGTGGCCGACGCGCTGGGCGAGGGCTGGACGGGGTAAACGGGAACCGACCCCACCCATCCGCATGGGTGCGGGGCCGATTGACAAGCCGAAGCCTCGCCGTCTTTATCTTCAGGATCAGACTGGCCCCGATTGCGGGCCGCGAATCCGTCACGGGGGCGTGAGAGATGACGAGCAAGCGTGTGAAGTCGGCCATTGCGGTGGCCCTGGCAGCGATGACGCTGACCTCCTGTTCCGCGTTCACCGACACCGGCTGTTCGGACGCGACCTCCAAGGGGGCGCTGGAGAACGCGATCCGCGAGGGACTCGAGAAGGTCACCCTCGAACGCGCCAAGGACGAGAACGGTAACAGCCTGATCGGTGCCTCCTCGGTCCGCGCCTCGGTCGCCAAGATCAAGCTGATCCTCGAGGACATCCGCACCACCAAGGAAGACCCGGACAGCACCAAGCGGTTCTGCACCGGCACGCTCAAGATCGTGTTCTCGCCCGAGACCTTCAAATCCGCCGAATCCGCGCGCGAGATGCTCGGCCTGCCCAAGATCGCCACCGCGATCGACGATGCCGGCCTCGAGAAGGGCGCCGACTACATCAAGGGCGAGCTCGACTACAGCGTCCAGCCGACCGACGACGGCCAGAAGGTCTTCGCCGAATTCGAAGGCGCCGACGGCAAGCTCGACATTTTCGGCGAAGTGGTGGCCGCCTCGCTCCTGCGTGACCGGATCGAGAACAAGCTGCGCGTCGAGAAGGAAGAAGCCGAGTTCGCCCGCAAGCAGGAAGAAGAGGCGGTGCAGGCGATGCTGAGCGCCGAATACGAGGCCGCGGCCGCGCAGCGCAAGGCCTCGAACGAGGCGATCGCGGTGGCGTGGAACTCGATCGACGCCGACACGCGCCAGCAACTGCTCCCGCAGCAGCGCGCCTGGATCAAGCAGAAGGATGCCGGGTGCAAGGTCGAAGCCCTGCAATATTCGACCGACCCGACCGAGCAGAAAACCGCCGAGGCGACCTGTCAGGCGCGCGAGAACAACCGCCGGATCGACCAGCTCAGGGGCTACCTGTCCTACTCCGACGGCTACTAGGCGCCGCCGCCGCGGTCTGCCCTAGGTCGCGAACAGGCTGGCCGGATCAGCGAAGGCCTTGAACTCGAGCGCATTGCCGCTGGGGTCTCGCAGGAACATCGTTGCCTGTTCGCCGGGCTGGCCCTTGAAGCGGATCGTCGGCTCGATCACGAATTCGCAGCCGCCTGCGCGCAGCCGCCCGGCCAGCGCCTCCCAGTCGGGCATGGACAGCACCAGTCCGAAATGCGGCACCGGCACCCCGTGGCCATCGACATGGTTGCTCGCCCGGTCGCCTGCCTCGCCCGGGGCAAGGTGGGCGACGATCTGGTGGCCGTGGAAGTCGAAATCGACCCACTCGTCCGACGACCGGCCCTCGCCGCAGCCCATCACCTCGCCATAGAAACGGCGCGCTTCGGCCAGATCGTCGACGGGAAAGGCGAGGTGGAAGGGGGGCAGGGTCATGGGCGGCTCCTCGGATTGCCGGACTGCGTTAGCCCGTTCAGCCTCGACAGGGAAAGCCTGAATTCCTAGGGGAGCCGCTCAAGGCATTCGCAGGTGGAGCGCGCCGCAATGAAACTCATCATCGGCAACAAGAACTATTCGAGCTGGTCGCTGCGCGGCTGGCTCGCGCTCAAGCAGTCTGGCCTCCATTTCGAGGAACTGACCGTGCCGATCATGGGCGAGGAGTGGGACCGCCTCAAGCAGGACATGGGCGAGGTCCAGCCCTCGAGCGGCAAGGTGCCGATCCTGTGGGACGACGAAACCGTGGTGTGGGACAGCCTCGCGATCATGGAATACTGCGCCGACCGCGTCGGGCGTGACCGGTTCTGGCCCAAGGACGATGCCGCGCGCGGTATGGCCCGCGCGATGGTCGCCGAAATGCACTCGGGCTACCAGAGCCTGCGCCGCGAACTGCCGATGAACATCCGCCGCCGGGTGGAGCTGCCCGGCCTTACCGAGCAGACCCGCCACGACATCGTCCGCATCCTCGGGCTCTGGGCCGAGGCGCGGGCGCGGCATGGCAGCGCGGGACCCTACCTGTTCGGCACTTTCGGCGCGGCCGACATCTTCTATGCGCCGGTGGTGACGCGCTTCGTCACCTACGGCATCGGCGTTCCCGGCTTTGCGCAGGCCTATATGGAGGCGATCTGCGAGCATGACTGGATGCGCGAATGGATCGGCGCGGCCGAGGAAGAGGAATGGGTGATCGAACAGTTCGAGATGGTGCGATGATGGTGACGATGATGAAGCGGCTGTTTGCCCTGCTTGCCGTTCTGCTGGCGCTCGCTCCCGTGCCGGCGCTGGCATGGGGCGAATATGCCCATCGCCAGACCGCGACCATCGCCGAGGCGAATGTCTCGCCGCAGGTGCGCGCCAGGGTTCGTGCGCTGCTGGCGCGGGAGAAGGACCTCGGCACCCCGAACTGCCCGCTCGCGACCTTGCAGGATGCGGCTGTCTGGGCCGATTGCGTGCGCGGCGAGGGGTGGCGCTGGGGCTATACCGCCGCCTGGCACTATCGCACGGCGCCGGTGTGCGAGGCCTTCAACCCCCGAGCCAATTGCGCCGGGGGCAATTGCGTCACTGCCCAGATCAACCGCGCCCAGCGCATCCTTGCCGACGAACGCCTGCCGGCTGCCATCCGGCTGGAGGCGCTCGCCTTCATGGTCCACTTCGCGGGCGATGTGCATATGCCGCTCCACTCGGGCGACAACGAGGACCGCGGCGGCAATGACCGCGAGGCCGATTACGGGATCAAGCCGGGGCTGAACCTGCACGCGATCTGGGACGGCCCGCTCGCCGAGCGCGCGATCAGCGATCCCGCCGATCCGGTGGTGCGGCGCTATTCCCCCGAGGAACGCGCCGGTCTGGCGGGCGGCACCCCCGACGACTGGGGCCGCGAAAGCTGGGAGATTGCGCGCAGCTTCGTCTATCCGACCGCTTTCGACACGGAGAACCTGTGCGACGGCAAGCTGCCGGAGAAGACGGCGCTGTCGCAGGAGGACATCGTGCGCGGCGTGCCGATCGCACGGCAGCGGGTGGTGCAGTCGGGCCTCAGGATCGCGGGCCTGCTCGAAGCCGCCTTTGCGCCCGGGCCGCTGGTGCCGGACGAGCCGCGCCGCCGCCGCGACTAGGCCAGCGCCTTCGCCAGAAACCAGACACCGACCGCCAGCATCGCCAGCGCCAGCACCCGCCGCACCGTGCGGGCGCGGGTCTCGGCCATCAGCGCGGCGCGCGCCCGCTCCGCGCCGAGCACCAGCGCCAGGTGGATCGTGGTGGCAATGGCAATGCTCACCGCTGCCAGCGCCAGCCTCTGCGCGAAGTCCGGGCGGCCGCCGCTGACGAATTGCGGCATCACCGTGATCATGAACAGGGCTGACTTGGGGTTGAGCAGGTTGATGAGGAAGCCCGCCAATGCGTGACGCTCTGCGCCCGGCTCGGGGGTGATGGCGGGGGAGCTCTCACCCGCCTCGCGCCACGCCTCCCACGCCAGCCACGCCATCATCGCCGCCGCCAGCACCGAGACGCCGCGGGTCAGCCCGGCATCCTGCGCCAGGATGAAGCTCGCCGCGAGCACCGCGAGCACGGCATTGGCGGCAAGGCCCAGCGCCACCCCGCCAATCGCCCCGAGCCCCGCCCGCCGTCCCTCGGACAGGGTCAGCGTCACCAGCCACGCCATGTTGGGGCCGGGCGTGAGTTCGACGATGAGCACCGCGAGGGCAAAGCCGAGGAGGTCGATCATCGATTGTCCCTATCCGCCCGGGGGATGGCGGCACAATCGTGCTTTCTCATCGACGACAACTCCTGCTAGGCGAGTGACCATGCTCGACGTCACCGACCTTGCCAAGCGCCTGATTGCAGCGCCTTCCGTGACGCCTGCGACCGGGGCGGTGTTTGCCGAGCTCGAGGCGATGCTGGTGCCGCTGGGCTTTGCCGTCCACCGCTTCACCCGCGGAGAGGGGGCCGAGGGCTCCGACGAGGCGCCGGTCGAGAACCTCTTCGCGATCAGGCAAGGTCCGGCAGGCTCGCGCCACTTTGCCTTTGCCGGACATCTCGACGTCGTGCCGCCGGGAGAAGGATGGGCCTCCGGTCCCTTCGAGCCGCAGGTGCGCGGCGAACTGCTCCACGGGCGCGGCGCGGTCGACATGAAGGGCGCGATCGCCGCAATGGTCGCCGCCGTCGCCGATGTGCCTGCCGAGGCCGGCACGATCAGCTTCATCATCACCGGCGACGAGGAAGGCCCCGCGCTCCACGGCACCCGCGCGCTGATCGATTACATGGTGGCAGAAGGCATCCAGCCCGACCTGTGCCTCGTCGGTGAGCCCACCTCGGTCCACCGCCTCGGCGACATGGTGAAGATCGGGCGGCGCGGCTCGGTCAATATCTTCATCGATGTGGACGGAACGCAGGGCCACGTCGCCTATCCCCACTTGGCCGACAATCCGCTGCCCAGGCTGGTCGCGATCCTGTCGGAACTGGACGCCCTGACGCTCGACACGGGCACGAAGTGGTTCCAGCCCTCGAACCTCGAGATCACCGACATCAACGTCGGCAACAGGGCTCACAACGTCATCCCCGCCCGCGGGGAGGCGCGCATCTCGATCCGCTTCAACGACCTGCACACCGGCAAGAGCCTGTCCGACC
>VFQM010000138.1_pt1 | contig 92064 bp, 87 predicted proteins | sample 3512391 | NCBI WGS metagenome assembly VFQM01 (sample SAMN10412369, study PRJNA504923) | tailings metagenome | isolation source: Replicate 1 from Balatoc abandoned mine | place: Philippines | reverse complement strand
TCGAGCGTCTCGCGCACGTTGTGATCGGTGATCAGCACCCCGATGCCGCGCTGCTTGAGGTCCTTCACCAAATCGCGGATGTCGCTGATCGAGAGCGGGTCGATGCCTGCGAAAGGCTCGTCGAGCAGCATGATCGAGGGCTTGGCCGCGAGCGCGCGGGCGATTTCGCAGCGGCGACGCTCCCCGCCGGACAGCGCCATCGCCGGGCTTTCGCGCAGGCGGGTGAGGCCGAATTCATCAAGCAGCCGTTCCAGTTCGGAAGCGCGGGTGGCCTTGTCAGGCTCGACCAGTTCGAGCACGCAGGCGATGTTCTGCTCCACCGTCATGCCGCGAAAGATGCTGGTTTCCTGCGGGAGGTAGCCAAGGCCAAGGATCGCGCGGCGATACATCGGCAGCTTGGTCACATCCTCGCCATCCATCAGGATGCGGCCCGAATCCGGCTTCACCAGCCCCATGATCGAATAGAAACAGGTGGTCTTGCCCGCCCCGTTCGGCCCGAGCAGCCCGAGCACTTCGCCCTTGGCGACGCTCAGCGAGATATCGGTCAGCACAGCCCGCTTGTCGTAGCTCTTGGCGATCGAGATCACCTCAAGCCCGCTGCCGAGCGGCTGGATCGCGTCGGCCTTGCTGGCCGCATCGGGGAGGGTGGTGGTGCGCATTGCGGCTGAGTCTTTAGCACCCTTACAGCCGCAGGAAAGTGGCGAGGCGGGTTTGGCAGGATTTTTGCTTAACCCTGCGGCAATCCCGCCCCAACCAGGCCGCGCCGGAAAAGAGCGCCGCGAATAGAGCGGCTTGCAACGCAACCCTTGCGCCCGGCGCAACATTATGACGCACACGAGCGACTTGTTGCAACTCCGAGACAGCTTTGCGATACTGCGTGCAGCATAAACGACCGTCGGGGAGCGGCACGAATGATCGATCCGGACAAGCGCAGCAAGGCACAGGCCCTATCCGCAAAGCCGCCGCGCGACTGGCGAAAGGCGATGAGCGATCATGTCGCCTATGGCCTGCTGGTCTATACCGGCCTGCAAATCTTCGTGACCGTCAAGGCGCTGGCCGAGGGCACCTCCAGCGTGCTGCCCTATATGGCGCTGGTGGTGCTGGTCGCGGGCATTATCCCGGTGTGCCGCTGGTTCGAGAAACGCTGGGCGGGGCTTTCCGATGCCGACGCGATCGATCCCGAATTCGGCCCCGCCTTCAAGCGCGACACGCTGGCGCTGTGGGCGGTAGCGCTCGGTCTGCCCTTTGCACTAACGCTCATCTTCAAGATGGTGTTGAGTTTGATTTGAGCGAAGCCCCTCCCCATCGCGCCGCGACGGGGAGGCACTTGGGCTAGGCCTTACTTGCCCGCCTGATACCGCTCGATCGCCTCAATGGTGATCTTGCGCGCTTCGGCGGCATCGCCCCACTTGCCCACGCGCACCCACTTTTCGGCTTCCAGATCCTTGTAGTGGGTGAAGAAGTGCTCGATCTGCTGGAAGATGATGCTCGGCAGATCGGAGGTTTCCTTGACCTCGGCGTAATAGGGAAACGTCTCGTTGACCGGCACGCACACCAGCTTTTCATCGCCGCCCTGCTCGTCTTCGAGGTTCAGGACACCAATCGGCCGCGCCCGCACCACGCAGCCCGGAATGAAGGGCGAACGCGAGATCACCAGCGCATCGAGCGGGTCGCCATCGGGCGACAGCGTGTGCGGCACGAAGCCATAATTCGCCGGGTAGCGCATCGGCGTGTGCAGGATGCGGTCAACGAACAACGCGCCGCTTTCCTTGTCGAATTCATACTTCACCGGCTCACCGCCGGTCGGCACTTCGATGATCACGTTGAGATCGTCGGGCGGGTTCACGCCGGTGGGAATCTTGTCGATGCGCATGATTGTTCTCTTTGCTGCGTGCGTTGCGAGAGGTAATGCGCCGCCCCTTAATGCGTGTCGCAGGATTGCGAAAGGGGCCGCGTAAGCCTAATCGCGCGCCCTGTATGAGCAAGAAAACGCCCCAGGCCATTCGCGGCACCCAGGACATCTTCGGCGCCGATGCCGAAGCCTTCGCCTTCGTGGTCGAAACCTTCGAGCGCGTGCGCCGCCTCTATCGCTTTCGCCGGGTGGAAATGCCGGTGTTCGAAAAGACCGAGGTATTCGCCCGCAGCCTCGGTGAGACGACCGATGTGGTGTCCAAGGAGATGTATTCCTTCGACGATCGCGGCGGCGAGAGCCTGACCTTGCGCCCCGAATTCACCGCCGGCATTGCGCGCGCCTTTCTCACCAATGGCTGGCAGCAATATGCGCCCCTGAAGGTCGCGACCCACGGCCCGCTGTTCCGCTACGAGCGCCCGCAGAAGGGCCGCTACCGCCAGTTCCACCAGATCGACGCCGAAGTGATCGGCGCGGGCGAGCCGCAGGCCGATGTGGAACTACTGGCGATGGCGGATCAGCTCTTGAAGGAGCTGGGGATCAACGATGTCACCCTGCACCTCAACACGCTGGGCGACGGTGCCAGCCGCGAGGCGTGGCGGGCGGCGCTCATCGACTATTTCCGGGCGGTGAAGGATCAGCTTTCGGACGAATCGCAGGAGCGGCTGGAGAAGAACCCGCTGCGCATCCTCGATTCGAAGGACCCGCGCGACAAGCCGTTCCTCGCCGATGCGCCGAAGATCGACGCGTTTCTGTCGGAGGAGGCGAGCGCCTTCTTCGCGGCGGTCACCAGCGGGCTGGATGCGGCAGGCGTGAAGTGGGTGCGGGCCGAAAGCCTCGTGCGCGGTCTCGATTACTATCGCCACACCGCCTTCGAGTTCATCCCCGACGAGGGCAGCGCCTCAGCCGCCGCGCTTGGCTCGCAGAGCACGGTGCTGGGCGGCGGGCGCTATGACGGGCTGATGGAATCGCTCGGCGGCGCGCCGACGCCCGCCGTGGGCTGGGCTGCGGGGATCGAGCGGCTGGCGATGCTGGTGGGCGTGCGGGAGGAGGCCAAGGCGGATGTGGTCGTCGTGGTCGAAAACGACAGCTTCCTGACCCAAGGCATCAAAGCTGTGCAAACTCTGCGCGCCCACGGCTACGCCGCAGATTTGGTCGCGTCAGGTTCGCCGCGAAAGCGTTTTGATAAGGCGTCAAAGATCAACCCAAGAGCGATCCTGTCAGTTGGCGGCGAAGGGCATATGTCCTCGCCGGTTCGGAGCAGTGAAGAAGACCTCACTAACCGAATTGCAGATCTCATGCACGGGGCTGGTGTCCTCAACGAGCGTTAGCCCCTTTCGTCACCCTGAACTTGTTTCAGGGTCCATCGCGCCGCTCATACCGCGGCCCGAAGCTGCGAAATGGATGCTGAAACAAGTTCAGCATGACGATTGAGAGAGGAACTCCATGCAAATCCCCCCCGAACGCCTTGACCAGATCGCGCACCGCTTTGCGGAGCTGGAAGCGCGCATGGCCTCGGGCACGCTCGAGGGCGAGGCCTTTGTTCGCGCCTCGCGCGACTATGCCGAGCTTGAACCCGTGGCGAAAATCGCCGCCGAGGTGAAGGCCGCGCGCGAGGAGATGGCGGGGCTTACCGAAATGCTCGCCGATCCCGAGATGAAGGCCATGGCCGAGGAGGAGCTGGCCCAGATCAAGGCCACCCTCCCCGATCTCGAACGCCGCTTGGCCATTGCGCTGCTGCCGCGTGACAGCGCCGATTCCAAACCCGCGATGCTCGAAATCCGCGCCGGCACCGGGGGCGATGAAGCCGCGCTGTTCGCCGCCGATCTCTACCGCATGTACGAACGCTACGCCGCAGAGCAGGGCTGGAAGGTTGAGCCGGTCAGCATCAATGCCAGCGACATCGGCGGCTACAAGGAAGTCATCGCCAACGTCACCGGCACGGGCGTCTTCGCCAAGCTGAAGTTCGAAAGCGGCGTCCACCGCGTCCAGCGCGTGCCCGTGACCGAAAGCGGCGGGCGCATCCACACCTCGGCGGCGACCGTCGCGGTGCTGGCAGAGCCGGACGAGGTCGATGTGCAGATCGAGGACAAGGACCTCAAGATCGACGTTTACCGCGCGTCCGGCGCGGGCGGCCAGCACGTCAACACCACCGATTCGGCGGTGCGCATCACTCACCTGCCGACGGGCACGGTGGTCACCTGTCAGGACGGGCGCAGCCAGCACAAGAACCGCGAAAAAGCGATGCAGGTGCTGCGCACGCGGCTCTACGATGCCCAGCGCGAGGCCACCCAAGGCGCCGAGGCCGAGGCGCGCAAGGCCATGGTCGGCAGCGGGGATCGTTCGGAGCGCATCCGCACCTATAATTTCCCGCAGGGCCGCGTGACCGATCACCGCATCGGCCTGACCCTGCACAAGCTGGAAGAGGTGCTCGCCGGCCCGGGCCTCGCCGAACTCATCGACGCCCTGATCGCCGAGGACGAGGGCAAGCGGCTGGCGGCGCTGGCTGAATAATGACCGTCGGCGAGGCCATCCGCGCCGCTGCCGAGGCGCTCGTCCCCGTCAGCGACACCGCGCGGCTCGATGCCGAGCTGCTGATGGCGCACCTCTTCGGCGTCACCCGGTCCGAGTTGCTGCTGCGCCATATGCGCGACCCCGCCCCGCCCGGTTTCCCCGCGCTGACCGAACGCCGCGCCACGCATGAGCCCGTCGCCTACATCACCGGGCGGCAGGAGTTCTATGGCCTGCCATTCATCGTCACCCCCGCCACCTTGATCCCGCGCGGCGACAGCGAGACGCTGGTCGAGGCGGCGCTGGCGGTAAAGCCCGATGCGGGCCGGGTGCTCGATCTTGGCACCGGATCGGGGGCGTTGCTGCTGGCGGTGCTCGCCTATCTGCGCGCTGCGCAAGGCGTGGGGATCGACCGCTCACCCGAGGCTGTCGCAGTGGCCGAGCGCAATGCGGAGCAGCTTGGCCTGCGCCCGCAAGCGCGCTTCCGCGAAGGCGATTGGCATGCGCCGGGCTGGACTGAAGGGCTGGGCACGTTCGATCTTGTCCTGTGCAATCCGCCCTATGTTGAAGCGGACGCCGCGCTCGACCGGCAGGTGGCCGATTTCGAGCCAGCCACAGCGCTCTTCGCCGGCCCTGAGGGGCTCGACGATTACCGCGTTCTGATCCCGCAATTGCGCGCATTGATGAGCGCGGGCGGGCTGGCGGTGCTGGAGATCGGCGCGAATCAGGCCGATGCGGTCAGCGCCCTCGCGCACGCGGCAGGCTTTGCCACCGATCTGCGCCGCGATCTGGCAGGCCGGGCGCGGGCCTTGCTGCTGACGTGACAGAAAAGCGCAGCGGGGCTTGGCAAACGCCTTTGGCATCGCTACGTCACACACAGGCCAGACGGATTGCGAAGGGCGCAAACCGCTGAGCCAAGCTCCTAAACTCAGCTGAGACGGCCGTCAGGGCAATCCCCCGGCAGCGGCAGCGCGGAGCACGCGGCATGGCTTGGCACGGCCCAAAGTCAGGGCTGAGCGTGACGCTAGGGCAAGGGGTCTGTTGACCGCGCGTATGATCAGTTTTCTCGCGCCAGGTCGCTGATAAGGAACATTTTCCTTGAATAACAACCGTAACAACCGGCGTCGCGGTCGCGGCAACCGCAATCAGGGCGGCAATGGCGCCCAGCTGAACCGCATCGACAGCCGGGCGCGCGGCAATGCCCTGCAGATGCTCGACAAGTACAAGAAGCTCGCGCAGGACGCCCAGCACAACGGCGACCGCGTGCAGATGGAGTATTACCTCCAGTTCGCCGACCACTATTTCCGCGTGATCGCCGACAACAAGGCCCGTCAGGATGAACAGCGCGGCGGCGGCGGCAACCGTCGCAATGACGAGCGCGATCAGGCCGAGGATTTCGAGGACGATTTCGATTTCGGCCGCCGCAGCGACACGCCGACCCGCTCGCCCTATGAACAGCCCCAGGCCGCGGGCGATGGCGAGGTCATGGAGGGCGAACCGGGGCAGGAAGGCGAAACCTTCCTCACCGAAGAACGTCAGGACGATCGCGGCGGCAACCGTGACGAGCCGCGCGGCGAAAACCGCCAGCGCCGCCAGCCGCGCAAGGAGCGCGACGGGAATCGCGGCGAAGGGCAGGCACGCGGCGAGCGTCAGGACCGGCCCGAGCGCAGCGAAAAGCGCGCCGAACGCGCTGAGCGCCCTGAACGGGCCGAACGCAGCGAACGCACCGAACGCGGCGCAGACAAGCCCGCGCGCGGTCGCAAGCCCCGCAAGAGCATCGATGACGGAGCCCCGGCAGGAATCGATTCGTCGATCCTCCCGCCCTCGATCCGTGGTGATGATACCGGCGGCGACAGCGGCGCACTCGAAACCGTCGAGTAAGGTTCATGTGGGAGTGGCTGGCCGGGGTGCCCGCGCTGGCGCAGCGTCGTCCGGCGCTGGCAGCCGTGGTGCTGGGCCTCGTCGGGGCCTGCGCCTATCCGCCGCTCCACCTCTGGCCGCTGGGCCTTGCCGCGCTGGCGGGGTTTGTGTGGCTGATCCATTCCGCCGATAGCTGGAAGCAGGCGCTGGGGCGTGGCTGGCTGTTCGGCTGGGCGCATCTGACGCTCGCGAACAACTGGATCGCGACCGCCTTCACCCATCAGGCGCAGATGCCGGAGTTCCTCGGGTGGCTGGCGGTGCCGCTGCTGTGCATCTACCTCGCATGGTATCCCGCGCTGGCGGCGGTGGCGGCGCACCTGCTGGCGAAGAAGCGGCCGACGTGGGCCTTCGGGCTGGTGCTGGCGGGCGCGTGGATCGTCACTGAATGGCTGAGGGGCTGGGTGTTCACCGGCTATCCGTGGCCGCCCTTGGGGCTGATGCTGCTGGGCGGGTGGGATACGCCCGGCTGGGCCATGGCGCTGCCATGGATGGGCACCTATGCGCTTTCGGGCCTTGCCATGGTGTTTGCCGCAATCACCGCTGAGATTGCCAGCGAACGGCGCGTGTCGAGCCTGCTGGCGCCGTTACTTTTCGTCGGCCTTGCCATGCATCTTCCGGGGCAACCTACCGGCGATTCCACCCTCCGCTACACGCTTGTCCAGCCCTATCTCCCGCAGTCCGAGATCAACGATCCGGCCAAGTTCGAGGAGCAGTTCGCCCGCCTGTCCCGCCTCACCGCCAAGGGCCGTGACCAGTCGCGGATCGTGCTGTGGCCGGAAAGCGCGGTGCCGGACTATCTGGAGGAAGGCTACCCCGACCGCTACTATTTCGAGATGACCGCCGGCGGCGATCCGGTGCGCGCCCGCCAGCGGATCGGCACAGTGATCGGCCCGCAATCGACGCTGCTGACCGGCGTGGTCAACCTCAACATCGGCACGCTGGCGAGCGGCTTCAACAAAGGCCTCCCCGGCGCCGTCAGCGCGCGCAATTCGGTGATGGCGATTGACGGCAAGGGCGCGATCGTCGGCGGTTACGACAAGGCGCACCTTGTGCCCTATGGCGAATATCTGCCGATGCGCCCGCTGCTTGAACCGCTCGGCCTGTCGCGGCTTGTGGCAGGCAGCATCGACTACCTGCCCGGCCCCGGCCCGCGCACGCTGGATCTGGGGCGGCATGGCAAGGCGGGGGTGATGATCTGCTACGAGATCGTCTTTTCGGGCCATGTCGCCGACAGGGCGAATCGCCCCGATTACATCTTCAACCCATCCAACGACGGGTGGTTCGGCTGGTGGGGCCCGCCCCAGCACCTCGCACAGGCGCGGATGCGCGCGATCGAGGAAGGCCTGCCGGTGCTGCGTTCGACCACCACCGGCATCAGCGCGGTGATCGATTCGAACGGCGTGGTTCGCCGGCACATCGGGACAGGCAAGGCGGAGTCGGTCGAAGGGATGGTCCCCGCTGCCGCCGCGCCGACGCTGTTCAGCCAGTGGGGCCATGCGCTGACGCTGGCATGGGCGGCGGTGTTCCTGATCCTCGGTCTTGGACTGCCGAGAGTGCTTGCGCTCATCCGCGCGCGCGGCTAGGGCGGTCGGCAGACAAACAGGACATAAAGGTTTCCTTATATCTCTATAAGGTGCCCTTTCCCGTTCAGAACCGCCCATTCCAGCCCCCGGGGGATTTCATGCGCACCAATTACCTCTTCACCTCGGAAAGCGTTTCCGAAGGCCATCCCGACAAGGTTTCCGACCAGATTTCCGACGCGATCGTCGATCTGTTCCTGTCGAAGGACCCGGAAGCGCGCATCGCCTGCGAAACCCTGACCACCACCCAGCTGGTGGTGCTGGCGGGCGAAATCCGCTGCAAGGGCGTCTATGAGAACGGCGAATGGGCCCCCGGCGCCAAGGAAGAAATCGAAAAAACCGTCCGCGAAACCGTGAAGCGCATCGGTTATGAACAGGACGGCTTCCACTGGGAGAAGTTCGAATTCATCAACCGCCTGCACGGCCAGTCGGCGCACATCGCGCAAGGCGTGGACGCGGGCGAGAACAAGGATGAAGGCGCGGGCGACCAGGGCATCATGTTCGGTTACGCCACGGATGAAACGCCGGGCTACATGCCCGCGACGCTCTATTACAGCCACAAGATCCTTGAGCGCATGGCCGCCGACCGCCATTCGGGCGCGGCGCCCTTCCTTGAGCCCGACGCCAAGAGCCAGGTGACCCTGCGCTACGAAGGCTCGCTGCCGGTGGCGGCCACGGCCGTCGTCGTCTCGACCCAGCACAAGAAGGGTTATGACGAGAACGATCCGGCCAAGCAGGCGGAACTGGAAGCTTACGTGAAGGGCGTGATCGCCGACGTGATCCCGCCGGTGCTGCTGCGCGAGACCGAATATTTCATCAACCCCACCGGCAGCTTCGAAATCGGCGGCCCCGATGGTGACGCAGGGCTGACCGGCCGCAAGATCATCGTCGACACCTATGGCGGCGCGGCTCCGCATGGCGGCGGCGCGTTCTCGGGCAAGGACCCGACCAAGGTTGACCGTTCGGCCGCCTATATCACCCGCTACCTCGCCAAGAACGTGGTTGCCGCTGGCCTCGCCACGCGCTGCACGATCCAGATCGCCTATGCGATCGGCGTGTCGAAGCCGCTGTCGCTCTATGTCGATACGCACGGCACCGGGACGGTGGGCGATGACGCGATCGAACAAGCGATCCTCGGCATCGCCAAGCTTGGCGGGCTGACCCCGCGTTCGATCCGCACGCATCTCGGCCTCAACAAGCCGATCTACCAGCCGACCGCCGCCTACGGGCACTTCGGCCGCACCGCCGATGGCGATTTCTTCCCGTGGGAACGCCTCGATCTGGTGGACGATCTGAAGGCTGCGCTGGGCTAAGCCTGGCACTTGCCCACCCCTGACCCCGATACCCGCCCAGCCCCCGAGCCGGGGACAAGCGGGAGGGAGACTGGTCGCGCCGAACTCACCCCTCCCGCCTGCGGGAGGGGTGCGAGAGTTGCCAGCTTGCTGGCTAGTCGCAGCGGGGTGGGCCTGCGCCAAGGCCCAACAAAACCTCCTGCGCCGAGGCGGCCGATGCGCTAGACATCGCGCCGTGACCGCCCCCCTCGCCCCCGACCGCATCCTCGCGCTCGATGCGCTGCGCGGTGTGGCGGTGATCGGGATCGTGGGGATGAATGTCCTCGCCTTCGCGCTGCCGGGGCCGGCCTATTACAACCCGATGAGCTTCGGCAGCACTGGCCCGGCCGATTACTGGGTGTGGCTGGCGAGCTTCGTGTTCATCGAAGACAAGTTCCGCACGCTGTTCGCCATGCTGTTCGGCGCGGGGTGCCTGATCCTGCTGGAACGCTCTGCGAAAGGGTCATGGCGGGGGCATTATGCCCGCATGGCGGTGCTGTTCGCGATGGGGCTGGTCCACGCGACGCTGTTCGCCAGCAATGATGTGCTGCGCGCCTATGCGCTGGCGGGGCTGGCGATCCCGACGCTGGCCGGGATGTCGGCGCAGGGTCTGGTCAGCGTGGCGCTAGGCCTGCTTTGCGTCCACTTTGCCCTCGGTCTGGCCACGCTTGGCGGGCCGCTGATCCTGTTTCACGTGGAACATTCCGGCTCGGACCTGCTGCTATGGGCCGAACGGCAGTTCGGACGCGACACGCCGACGATCGCGATGCTGCTCGAACAGGGGCGCGAGGGGTTGGGCGAGCGGGTAATCCGGCGCAGCATGGGCCTTCCGGCACAGATCACCACGCTGATCGCCGCCCTGCCGCTCAACCTTTCGGCAATCGCGCTGGGGATGGGTCTGTGGCGCGGCGGGATGCTGAAGGGGGAATGGCGCACGTTCCGCTTGCAGCGCGTTGCGGGCCTCGCGGCACTGATAGCGCTGCCGGCGCTGCTGGGGTTGGCGGGGTGGCTGGTGGCGGTCGGCTTTCCCGGTGCGGTGGTGGGTCCGGTGGCGCTGGTGCTTTCGGCGCCGTTCGATGTCGCGCTGGCTGTCAGCTATGCTGCCTTGGCGATGGCATTTTTATGCAATAACAGTGGCATGACACAGCGACTGTCGATGGTTGGGCGGCTGTCGCTGACCAATTATCTGATGACCAGCGTGATCCTTTCGGCGATTTTCGCAAGCTGGGGGCTAGGCTGGTTTGGCACCGTCAGCCGTTGGCAGGCGGTCGCGATCGGGCTTTTGCCAGTGGCAGCGATGCTCCTGTGGTCGCCCCTATGGGTCACACGCGTCGGACAGGGCCCGTTCGAGCGGCTGTGGCGGGCAGGTGCGCGGGCCTTGTCTTAAGCCGTTCGCCGCGCCTCGCGCCAGCGGCCCCAGCTGATCCCGGTGACGAGGCCCGCAAAGGCGCCGGGCGCGGCGAAGAACAGCGTTTCGACACTGAATTCGCGGGCCAGTCCGAAATGAAGCAAGCTTGCCAGCAGCGTGCCAAGAAAAAGACCTGCGATGCCATAGGCCCCGCCATCCTCTCGTCCGCTTCGGGACAGCGTCGCGGTGAGCGGCAGGCCGAACACCAGCGCCGATCCCAGCACGAGCGCGCCCGACACCAGCAGCGGGAAGGCGATCACGAGGGCGATATTGGCAGGGCTGCGGTATTCCAGCCCGGCCAGCGCGAACGGGATCATGAACAGCACGGTGTAGGGTGCCCCGCCTGCCAGCGTTCCCCATCCCACCGCGCGGGCGAAGGCGATCAATGCGTCCTTCATGGTGGCCTCCTTCAACGGGACGGGGGCAGCCGGGCAGCCGCCCCCGCGCATCATTATGCCTTGGGACCCGCAGGCCGCGCGGCGGCCGCCCATTGCTCCTCACGGAACCAGGTGCCGACCTTGCGTCCGAACTTGGCGATGGCGTTCATGTTGAAGAAGTGCATGAGACCCAGCGCCACCACCACGATGCCGATCTTGGTCGAGAGGAAGCGGATCACATCCGCCGCGGTTTCGGGCGAGGCGCCGAAGCGCAGGGTCAGCAGGATCCAGCCGAGATTGACGAGGTAGAACCCCACCACCAGCAGATGATTGGTCGATTCCGCCAGCGCCCGGTCATGCCCGAAGCATTCGACGAGGAACACGAGCCCGTTCTTCGACAATGTCTGCGCGACCCAGACAGTGAGGCCGATGCTGACGATCAGATAGGCGACATAGGCGTAGATATCGTACATCTTTCACTCCTGTTATTTCTGGAATTACCGAAATCACTTCATGTGCGTAGGCTCCAAGGGGTTCTCCTTCTGGCAAATGTCAGATCAGTGGCGGTCGCCGCCGCCCGGCAGGAAGCGCGCGATCCCGCGGCCGAGCTTCATCAGCCGCACCAACGTGGGCTTGGGCAGGTGGCGCACATCGGCATACCAACCGGTCAGCGTGCCGATGAATTCGTGCATCCGCCCGATCCGCTCGCGTACATGCACAGGCACATCGCCGCGCTGCTTCACGCTGTCGGACAATTCGCCGAGCAGGCGGATGGTGGGATCGAATTCACGCTTCTTGCGCTCCTCGGCAAGGCGCATCAGCACCTCCCACAGGTCGGTTTCAGCGACGAAATGATCGCGCCGGTCGCCCTCTATATGGACGCGCCGGACAATGCCGTAGGATTGCAGTTCCTTCAGCCCGGTCGACACGTTGGAGCGGGCAAGACCGAGCACCTCGGTAATGTCTTCGGCATGGAGCGGCCGGTCACTGAGATAGAGCAGCGCATGGATCTGCGCGACCGAACGGTTCACGCCCCATTCCGTGCCCATTTCCCCCCAGTGGAGGATGAAGGCCCGTGCTTCGGGGATGTCCATCAGATCGGCCACGACTCGGCTCCTTTTCCAATTTCTGAAAATACAGAAATTCGAGACGAGTGCAAGTGGTCCTGCGTCAGCCGTGTTCCCCATGGATCGGCGAAGGCCGGTCGAGCGCCAGTTCGGCGTCGGAAAACACGAAGGGGCTGCGCACCCCCGCCATCCCGCCCAGTTCCACCCGCATCCCGCGTGCGAGAACCTGCGGATCGGTAAAAACCTCGTCGAGGCGATTGATCGGGCCCGCCGGCACGCCCGCGCCGTGACAGGCATCGAGCAGGCCCTGCTTGCTCCAGTTTGCGGTGGCGGCTGCGATCTCCGCATCGAGCGCCTTGGCGTTCGCGGTCCGGTCCCCATTGGTCCGGAAGCGCGGATCGTCACACAAAGCATCAAGGCCCAGCACCGCCATCAGCTTGTGGAACAGCCCGTCATTCGCTGGCGCAAGGATGATGTGCCCATCACGCACCGCGAACACCCCGTAAGGAGCGACCTGCGCGTGGGCGTTGCCCATCCGGGGTGGATTGTGGCCGGTGGTGAAGAAATAGGTGGCCTGATTGGCGAGCAGCCCGACCGAGCAATCGAGCAGCGCCATGTCCACCTGCTGCCCGCGTCCGGTCCGCGCCCGCATCAGCAGCGCCGCCTGCACGCCGTTCGCCGCCCAGACGCCGGTCGCCAGATCGCTGATCGAGATGCCCATCTTGACCGGGTGCCCCTCCGGCTCGCCGGTCAGCGACATCAACCCGCTCATCCCCTGTGCAACGAAATCGTAGCCCGCCTCGTGCGCGCGCGGACCGGTCTGGCCGAAGCCGGTGATCGAGCAATAGACCAGCCCCGGATTGGCGGCGGAGAGGCTGGCGTAATCGAGCCCGAACCTGGCGAGGCTGCCGGTCTTGAAGTTCTCGATCACCACATCGGCGCGCTCGCACAGGGCCTTCACGCGCGCCAGATCGTCGGCATCGGCAAAGTCGGCAATGATCGAGCGCTTCCCGCGGTTGCAGGCGTGGTAATAGGCCGCCTCGCGGTGCACCTTGCCGCTTGCGTCCGTCCGCTCCACCCACGGCGGGCCCCACAGCCGTGTGCCGTCACCCTCGGGGCTCTCGACCTTGATCACATCCGCACCGAGGTCTGCGAGGATCTGTCCGCAAAACGGCCCGGCCAGCACCCGCGCCAGTTCAACCACCTTGAGGCCCGCGAGCGGCGCGTTGGGGTTGCGAGGTTCGGTCAGCCACATCGTCACGGTCGCAGGTTTCGGTGCAGGAATTGCGCGCTGTCAGCCAGCACCGGTCCCTTCTCGCGGAACGGGACGGAAAGCGCCATCACCACCTCTTCATGGGTCAGCGGCCCATAATTGATGACATCGGCATAGGCGCCCATCCCGCGCAGCCTGGCGGCGAGGTTGTTGGCGTTTTTCGGGCGCACTGTGTCGTCACCATCGGAGGTGACCAGCAGCAGTGGCGGCGCATCCGCGCGGGCGAAGGTGATGGGCTGGGTCTCTTCCGGTCGGGGCCAGTGGCTCATCGCATCGATCGAACGTTCGGAAGTGAAAGGGTAGAAGTCATAGGGCCCCGACAGGCCGACCGCCGCCTTCACATGGGCAGGATCGGCCCCTGCGGCCACCAGCCGCTTGCTATCCAGCGCAAGCATGATCGCCTGATAGGCCCCCGCAGAGTGCCCCATGAAGGCAATACGGGCCGGGTCGCCGCGATACTGTGCGATGTTGTTCTGCGTCCAGGCGACAGCCTCGGCACCATCGTCGAGGAAAGCGGGGAAACGGATTTCGGGCACCTTGCGGTAATCGGGGATCACCACAAGAAAACCGGCCTTGGCCAGCGCCCGTCCGGCAAAGGCATAGGATGCGCGGTCGCCCTTGGCCCAGCCGCCGCCATACCAGAAGATCACCACCGGCAAGGGGGCATCGCCCATGTCGTTGGGCGCCCAGATGTCAAGCGTCTGCCCGTGGCTGCCGAACGGCACACCGGTCGCTGCGGGATAGGAACCCTCGCGTCCGCCCGCCAATCGGTCGTAATACGACAGCAGCCGCGGGGGCGACGTCAGGGCCAGCACACCACCCATCGCGGCAACCAGCGCGAGGCCGCCAAGCGCAAGCCTCCGCTTCATCACACGACGTAATGCGCGGTGGTGGTCGCGGCGATATCGGCCTCGGTGACGCCCGGGGCTGTTTCGATCAGACGGAACGGTTCGCCCTTGCCGGCGCGCTGGAACACCGCGAGGTTGGTGATGATCATGTCGACCACGCCTGCCCCCGTCAGCGGCAGGGTGCATGCGGGGATGAACTTCGGCGTCCCGTCCTTGGCGGTGTGGTCCATCACCACGATGATCTTCTTGACGCCCGCGACGAGATCCATCGCCCCGCCCATGCCCTTGATCATCTTGCCGGGGATCATCCAGTTGGCGATGTCGCCGTTTTCGGCAACCTCCATCGCGCCGAGCACAGTGAGGTCGATATGCCCGCCGCGGATCATCGCGAAGCTCGTGGCGCTGTCGAAATAGGCGCTGTGCGGCAGCTCGCTGATGGTCTGCTTGCCCGCATTGATGAGGTCTGCGTCGACCTCGTCGTCATAGGGGAACGGCCCGATGCCGAGCATCCCGTTCTCGCTCTGGAGCGTGACCATCATGCCTTCGGGGATGTGGTTGGCAACGAGCGTCGGAATGCCGATACCGAGATTGACGTAATAGCCGTCCTGCAACTCGCGCGCGGCGCGGGCGGCCATCTGGTCGCGGGTCCAGCCGGTGAGGGTTGCGGCGTCGGCCATGGGGAAACTCCTGAGAAACTAGGGAAGATCGGGAACGGGGGACTGCGCCGCACTGGCGATGGGCCATCCGACAGAGCACAAGGCGGCGATCACATGCCCAGCAGAGGCTCGATCAGAAACCAGCCGTTGCCGATCAGCGGCTCGATCCCGGCACCGGCTTCGGCATTGCGGAGATATTTGTAGCGAATGTCGAAATCAGGCCGTTCATCACCGGCGATGGCAATGACGCAAGCGATCCCGGCAAGGCTGGCGCGGCGCTGGTCCTTGGCTTCGCCATTGTCGCGGCGAAGCGAGATGATGTCCTGACCGCGCGGGTCGAGGCCGGATTGCTCAAGCGCGGTGCGCAGGGCGCCCGACTGATTGGTCGACATCTCGGAAAGCCATGCGATCTCCACGCCCGCCTCGCGCAGCACCGCCAGGCCCAGCGCCAGGCCGGGTTCGCGTGCGGGCTGGAGCGGCGGAGCAAAGACGCCCCCAGCCGGATCGAGATCGATCACCGCGACCAGCTGCTCGCCCACGGCGCAAGGCCGCCGCTTGCCATCGAGCGCAATCGGATCGCTGAGAATGGCGGACGGCAGCTCGGCGCCCTCGGCAGCCTGCCGCGCGGCCGCCTGGGCGTACCGGACGAAGCGGGCGAAGTTGGCCTGACCCGGTTCAAGCGGGCGCTGCGGATCGGGATAGGACATCGGCGCGCCAGACGCCGCGGGTGCGGGGGTGGTGCTCGTCGGAGCGGGCGACGGCGCGGGGGCAGGGGCAGGCGCTGGCGCACGGACGGGTGCAGCGGGCGGCGGGGGCGCAGGCGCGGGAGCTGGCGCAGGTGTCACGGCTTGAGTGGCAGCAGGCGCGGGCGCAGGACGCGGCTCTGGCGCCCCGCCCTCGTTCAGAACCTGCGATCCGAAAACCGTTGACCCTGCAATCGCCGGGATCACCGCCACGCAGCCTGACAGCGATGAACCCGCCGTCAGTGCCAGAAGTGCCGCTAGCCGCTTGTCCATCACGCCGCCTCCCTCTCCCTCACGGTTCGGAACTCGATCTTCTTGTCATAGGGTGCGCCGAGGACGATCCGGTTCACGAACACGCCCGCGAGGTGAATCTGATCAGGGTCAAGCGCGCCCGCCGGGACCACCTCCTCGACTTCGGCGACGCAGATCTTGCCGCAGGTGGCCGCCGGCAGGTTGAAGTTGCGAGCCGTCTTGCGGAACACGAGATTGCCGGTCTCATCCGCCTTCCACGCCTTGACGATGGCAAGATCGGCGAAGATGCCGTGTTCGAGGATGTAGGTCTGCATCACCCCGTCACGATCGGGAAAGTCCTTGTGCTCCTTGCCCTTGGCGACTTCGGTGCCGACTCCGGTGCGGGTGTAGAAACCGGGAATGCCCGCGCCGCCCGCCCGCATCCGTTCGGCCAGCGTGCCTTGCGGGCAGAACTCAACCTCCAGCTCGCCGCTGAGATACTGCCGCTCGAACTCCTTGTTCTCGCCAACATAGGAGCTGATCATCTTCCTGACCTGCCGGGTGCGCAGCAGCTTGCCGATGCCCTCGTTGTCGATCCCGGCGTTGTTGCTGGCGAAGGTCAGGTTCTTCACCCCCGAATCGCGGATCGCATCGAGAAGCCGCTCGGGCAGACCGCACAGGCCAAAGCCGCCGGCGGCGATCAGCATGTCATCGCGCAGCACGCCGGCAAGCGCACTGGCGGCGTCGGGATAGAGCTTGGTCATGGGACGAGGCTGCCTCTCATGATGTCGTGCAAGATTGCTCCCGGTCACTGGGAACCGGGCTGTGATTAGAGCGTTCGGGCGGCGCTGTCACGCCTGCGCGAGTCGTAAAGTCGAATCAACTTTCATGTTGCGCCGCAAAACTGTCATGCACGGAAAATCTGCTCAAACTTTGAGCGATTGTCGAAAATTTGGGCAGCTATTTGCAAGTTTGCGCACAGTCTCTGCTTGAAACTGCCCTTAATTGCGTTCTTTGCAATCAACTAGGCATCTTTCGCACTTGCACAACAAGGTGGTTTGGGGCAATTGGAGGGTGCCTTTCAGGCATCCTCTCCCAAACTTTTCAAGCCCGGCACATGTTGCCGGGCTTTTTTCTTGCCCGCTCAAACCGGCGGCAAACGCCCCGCAGCCCGTTCCGTCCCGCCTGATGTCTGGCCCTGCACGGCGCGTGGCCGATTGCATTCGATAATCCCCGTTCCTAGCTATCCGTTTCAGAACGATAACGACCGCTTTGACAGGGACCCCCGATGGCCGACGCAGAAACCGCCACCCCAGCCCGCACTGTCCGGCTCCAGGTCGCGCCTGCGCGGCAGGAAGAATCCGGAGCGGGCATCGCCCGCATGCCGCGCTCCGCCTTCCAGAAGCTCGGCATCACCGAAGGTGACGTGGTCGAAATCCGCGGCAAGCGCACCACCGCCGCCATCGCCATGGCGGCCTATCCCGAAGATGACGCGCTCGACGTGGTCCGCCTCGACGGGCTCCAGCGCGCCAATGCGCAGGGCGGATCGGGCGAGCATGTCGAGATCGCACGCGGCGAATCCCGGCCCGCCACCCGTGTGGTGTTCGCCCCCGCCCAGCGCGAAATGCGCCTTCAGGGGCCAACGCAGGCACTGAAGCGCAACTTCTTCCGTCGCCCGCTGGTCGCCGGGGATCTCGTCGCCACCACCGGTCAGCAGCCCGTGCAGAACATGCCCGCCGATGTGCGCCAATTGCTGCGCGCGCCGGCCTATGCGCTCACTCAGATTCGCCTGACGGTCGCGTCGACCAGTCCCAAGGGTCTCGTCCATATCGACGAGAACACCGAGGTCGAACTGCGGGCCGAATTCGAAGAGCCCCGCGATGGCCGCGCCGTCGTCAACTATGACGATGTCGGCGGCATGGAAGAAACCATCCGCGCGCTTCGCGAAATGGTCGAACTCCCGTTGCGCTACCCCGAACTGTTCATCCGCCTCGGGGTCGAACCGCCCAAGGGCGTGCTGCTCCATGGCCCGCCGGGCACCGGCAAGACCCGCCTTGCGCAAGCCGTGGCGAACGAAAGCGACGCGGAATTCTTCATCATCAACGGCCCGGAAATCATGGGTTCGGGCTATGGAGAATCCGAAAAGCGCCTGCGCGAAGTGTTCGAGGAGGCGACCCGCGCCAGCCCGGCGATTATCTTCATCGATGAGATCGACTCTATCGCGCCCAAGCGCACGCAGGTGCCGGGCGAGGCGGAAAAGCGCCTCGTCGCCCAGTTGCTCACGCTGATGGACGGGCTGGAAAAGCGCGCCAACCTCGTCGTCATCGCCGCCACCAATCGCCCCGACGCCATCGACGAGGCGCTGCGCCGCCCGGGCCGCTTCGACCGCGAGATCGTGATCGGCGTCCCTGACCAGCGCGGACGGCGCGAAATCCTTGCGATCCACACCCGCGGGATGCCGCTGGAGAGCGCTGTCGATCTTGATGAACTGGCACGGGTCACGCACGGCTTTGTCGGCGCGGATATCGCCGCGCTGGCGCGGGAAGCCGCGATCGAGGCGGTGCGCCGGATCATGCCGCGCCTCGACCTCGACGAACGCACCATCCCGCCTGACGTCCTCGAAGACCTGTGCGTCAGCCGCGACGATTTCCTCAGCGCCCTGAAGCGCGTCCAGCCCTCGGCGATGCGCGAGGTGATGGTGCAGGTGCCCAATGTTGCCTGGGACGACATCGGCGGCGCGGGCGAGGCGATCGACCGGCTGAAGGAAGGGATCGAACTCCCCCTCAAGAACCCCGATGCGTTCCGCCGCTTGGGCATTCGCCCGGCCAAGGGCTTCCTGCTCTATGGCCCGCCGGGCACAGGCAAGACCCTGCTCGCCAAGGCGGTCGCCAAGGAGGCTGAGGCGAATTTCATTTCGATCAAGTCCTCCGATCTCCTGTCGAAGTGGTATGGCGAAAGCGAGCAGCAGATCGCCCGCCTGTTCGCCCGCGCCCGCGCAGTGGCGCCCTGCGTCGTGTTCATCGACGAAATCGATTCTCTGGTCCCCGCACGCGGCTCAGGGCAAGGCGAACCGCAGGTGACGGGCCGCGTGGTCAACACCATCCTTGCCGAGATGGATGGCCTCGAAGAACTGCAATCGGTGGTCGTGATCGGCGCCACCAACCGTCCGACGCTGGTCGATCCCGCGCTGCTGCGCCCGGGCCGCTTCGACGAACTGGTGTACGTCGGCACCCCCGACAAGGCCGGACGCGAGCACATCCTCGGCATTCACACCGCCAGGATGCCGCTCGCCGGCGACGTCGATCTAGGCAAGCTGGCAGGCGCGACCGAGCGCTTTACGGGCGCCGATCTCGAAGACCTCGTGCGCCGCGCAGGCCTTGCCGCGCTGCGCCGTGTTGGCGGGGAAGTCAGCGCGGTGGAGGGCCGTGACTTCGAGGTTGCCCTGCAGGATTCCCGCGCGACCGTGACGGTCGAGATGGAGGACGAATACCTCAAGATGCGCGGCGAACTGAAAAAGCGCGCCGCAGCCGTGCAGCCGATCGGCTTCTTCTCGCCCGAAATGCTCAAGCCGACGCGGGAGAAGAAGCACGACTGATTAAGAAGGTTCAGCCCCCCGCCCTGCCTCCCCACCCGGCCACCAATGGTACACCATGATGTGGTGGCCGGGTGGGGAGGCGGGGCGGGAGGTCTGATCGCGCGTCAGCGCGATTGGAAATCAGTGCGCCGCGTCCCAGCTCAGCCCGGTGCCGATGTCGACCCCCAGCGGGACGGTCAGCGCCACCGCTGGCAAGGCCGCCTCAGCCATCACCTGACGGATGATCGGGGTGGCGGCCTCGACGCGGGCCTCGGGCAGTTCGAACACCAACTCGTCGTGGACCTGAAGCAGCATCCGGACATCGTGAAGGCCCGCCTCGGCCAATGCCGGAAGCATGCGGGCCATCGCGCGCTTGATGATGTCGGCGCTGGTGCCCTGAATCGGCGCGTTGATCGCGGCCCGCTCGCTGCCCTGCCGTTCGGCCTGGTTCTTGGAATTGATCCGCGGGAACCATGTCTTCCGGCCAAACAGCGTCTCGGAATACCCCCGCGCCCGGACGCTCTCCAGCGTTTCGTGGATATAGCGCTGGATGCCGGGGAAACGCTGGAAATAGGTGTCGATCATCGCCTGCGCCTCGTCCGGTTCGACCTCCAGCCGGGCGGCGAGGCCCCAGCGGCTGATGCCGTAGAGGATTGCGAAGTTGATCGTCTTGGCCCGGGCGCGGGTGTCGCGGGTGACTTCGCCGAACATTTCCTGCGCGGTGCGGGCGTGGATGTCCTCCCCGTTCGCGAAGGCCTCTTTGAGGCTCGCCACATCGGCCATGTGCGCCGCAAGCCGCAATTCGATCTGCGAATAGTCCGCCGCCAGCAGCACATTGCCGGCTTCCGGCACGAAGGCCTCACGGATTTGCCGGCCGATCGCGGTGCGGATCGGGATGTTCTGCAAATTCGGATCGGTGGACGACAGCCGCCCGGTCTGCGCGCCGACCAGCGAGTAGCTGGTGTGCACGCGGCCCGTATCGGGGTTGATCGCCTCTTGCAGGGCATCAGTATAGGTCGACTTCAGCTTGGCCAGCTGCCGCCATTCCAGCACCAGTCGGGCAATGGGCGCGCCCTCTGCGGCGAGCTTTTCCAGCACCGAAACGTCGGTTGAATATTGCCCGCTCTTGCCCTTCTTGCCGCCCTTGTATCCGAGCTTGTCGAACAGGATCTCACCCAGCTGCTTGGGGCTGCCGACCGTGAATTCCTGCCCGGCGGCGGCGTGGATTTCCCGCTCCAGCCGCCCGATTTCTCCCGAGAATTCCTCCGACAGCTTGGCCAGCCGCGCCCGGTCAACCCGGATGCCTTCGCGCTCCATCCGGGCGACCACCGGGATCAGCGGACGATCGACACGTTCATAGACCCGGCTCCCGCCCTCTACCGCCAGCCGCGGCTTCAGATGCGCGTGGAGCCGCCATGTAATGTCGGCATCCTCGGCGGCATAGGCAGTGGCGCGGTCCAGGGGCACTTCGGCAAAGCTGATCGCCTTCTTGCCAGAGCCGCACAGGTCCTTGAACGGGATCGGGGTGTGGCCCAGGTGGCGCTGCGAAAGCTCGTCCATCCCGTGGCCGCCGCCCATGCCTTCATCGCCGCGCCCCGCGTCCAGATCGAAGCTGATCACCATGGTATCGTCGATCGGCGCGACCATGATCCCCTGCCGCGCCAGCACGTTGAGATCATACTTGCCGTTCTGAAAGATCTTCAGAACCGCCTCATCCTCAAGCAGCGGTTTCAGCAGGGCGATGGCCTGCGCCATCGGCACCTGCACCGGCTTCTCGGCGAACATATCGGTGCCGCCATGACCGAGCGGGATATAACAGGCATCATTGGGGCCAAGCGCGAGGCTGACCCCGACCAAATCGGCGCGGATCGCATCGAGCGAGCTGGTCTCGGTATCGACTGCCACAGCTTGTGCGGCGCGGGCGCGGGCGACCCAGGCTTCGAGGCGGTCGAGCGTCTGCACCGTTTCATAGGCGGCATGATCGACGGCGGGGAAATCGGGCAGCGGCTGGCGGTTGCCTTCCCCAGCCCCTGCCCCGTTCGCCCCCGCTGTGCTTGGCTTGGGCGGGTTGAGATCAGTCGGGCGCGAGGGGCTGCCCGCCCCCGCATCCAGCCGCCGCAGCAGCGAGGTGAAGCCGTGCTGCGTCAGGAAGGCCGCAAGCGGCGCGGGCGGCACCGGGCCGAGCACCATCTCCTCCAGCGCCTGCGGAAGATCGCAATCCTCCCTCAGCGTCACCAGAACTTTCGACAATTCGGCATCGCTGCGCCCTTCGATCAGGCGGTCACGCAGCTTGGAAGGCTTCATCGCGGGCGCGGCATCCAGCGCAGCGGTCAGCGAGCCATGTTCGGCGATCAGCTTGCTCGCGGTCTTGGGGCCGATGCCAAAGATGCCCGGCACATTATCCACGCTGTCACCCATCAGCGCCAGCACATCGCCGACCAGTTCCGGGCCGACGCCGAACTTCTCCTCGACCTCCTCCAGCCAGATGCGCTGGTTCTTCATCGTATCGAGCATGTCGATGCGCGCACCGTCGACCTCGGAGATCAGCTGCATCAGATCCTTGTCAGACGAGACGATGGTGACATCCCACCCGCGTTCCTGCGCGCGGCGGGCATAGGTGGCGATGAGATCGTCCGCCTCCAGCCCGGGCACTTCGATGCAGGGCAGGCTGAAGGCGCGGGTCGCGTCGCGGATCAGCGGGAACTGCGGCTTCAGATCCTCGGGCGGTTCCGGGCGATTGGCCTTGTAGTGTTCGTAGATTTCATTGCGGAAGCTTTCGCCGCTGGCATCGAGGATGACGGCAAGATGCGTCGGGCCGTCGGCCGCGTCCAGATCCGCCGCCAGCTTCCACAGCATCGTGGTATAGCCATAGACCGCGCCCACCGGCGTGCCTTCGGGGTTCGTCAGCGGGGGCAGGCGGTGATAGGCCCGGAAGATATAGGACGACCCGTCGACGAGATAGAGATGCTGCTTTTCGGCCATGTCAGCCTGCTAGCAGGCGCACGGGCAGGCGGGTAGGGGTTTGCGACCTGCGACGAAGCGGGCGACAAATGTGGCGGAATTACGGCAAAAAGGCGGCGGAATTGCCATTATCGCCTTGTCGGCCCGCCCGGCGCACCCTAGGTTCAGCCCCGAACCGGATGCACAGCAACCCGGTCCGCGCGCGCCCGGCAGATGGGCCGCGTGTCATTTGCAGGACAAAGGACGACCACCATGCGCAAGATCATTCTCGCCGCCGCGATCGCCACCTCGGCGCTCGGCCTTGCGGCTTGCGGCAACAATGCCGAAACCGAAACCGACGAAACCGTGGACGCCATGACCACGGAAGCCGACGCCGCCGACACCGCCGGTGAAGACATCGAAGGCGCCGTGACCGAAGGCGCCGCCAACGTCGAAGCCGCCGCCGAAGGCGCTGCCGACAACGCGGTGAAGACCGCCGACGAAATCGGTGACGACGCGCTGAACGTCGTCGACAAGGCCGAAGACGCCGGCGCCGAATAAGCCCGGCTCGTCAGGCAAAGAGAAAGGGCGGCTGCCGCAAGGCGCCGCCCTTTTTCATGCCTGCCGGAAGGGGCGCGATCAGCCCCCTGTGGCGTAAGGGGCGCTGGCCCAGTTGCGGGTCGGGTTCTGCTGCGCGCGCACGGCAAAGCCATCATAAAGCGCGCGGGCGATGGCGGCGATGCGTTCTTCGCGAGCGAGCTTGCCACCCTGCCCGGTGACATAGATCGCCACCGCAATCACGCGGCCATCGGGGCATTCAATCAGGCCGATATCGCTGGAGGTGTTGTTGAGCGAGCCGGTCTTGTGGCTGACCCGCGCTTCCAGCGGGATGTTGGCGGGGATGCGGCGCTTGCCGGTGACAGTGCGGCTCATCGCGCCGAGGATCACCTGACGGCTCTGTTCCGACAGATATTCGCCGCGATAGATGCCCGCCAGCAGGCGCGCCATCGCACGCGGGGTGGCAGCATCACGGGTGTCGATGTGGGTCGCCGGATTATACTCGCCATCATCGCGCACCAGCGTGGCGATGTCGCGGTTGATCGAGAAGGGCGCGATGCCCTTGCGCCGGATCCAGCTGTTGACCGCGTCCGGCCCGCCGACCGCCGCCAGCAGCGCATCGGTCGCAGGGTTGGAGGAGCGGGTGATCATGATCTCGATCAGATCGATCGCCGGCATGTACTGTCCCGGGCGCACCGGCGCCTTGGCCGAGGAGAACTTGGCCGAAGCCACCGGCATCATCAGCGGAAATTCCGAAGTGAGCGAATAGCGCCCCTGTTCGACCATTTCGAGGAAGGTCGCGGCAACCGCAATCTTGCTGGTCGAGGCCATCGGGAACAGCTGGTCGCCCAGCACCATCACTTCCTCGCCCGTGGCAAGGTCCACCGCGGCCACGCCGATTCGGCCCAGTGCGGGATTGGCAAGATCGGCGATGCGCTGTTCGAAGGTCGAAGCGTAAACCGCATCGAAGCTTTGCGGATTGCGCGCCTGCGTGCCGAAAGTGCTGTCGAAGGTCGCCTCAAGATCATCTTGCGCCGCAACCGGGCTGGCGATCGCCGCGAAGGAGGCGAGCAGGCCGGTGAAGGCGGCGAGAAAGCGGGGGCGTGCCATTGGGACAGGCTACTCCAACAGGGTTTCGGCGGGATTAATGCTGCACTTATCCACATGCGATTCGCCGCGGCAAGCCTTCGATTGAGCGCGTGCGGCGAGTGGTGCGCAGGCAGCGATGGGCCTTCGGCAGATGCGGCGAGGCGTGCCAAGCCACTGCTCGACCGGAAATGCAGTTTCGTCGATTGCGGGCTTGCCGGTCGCCGGGCGCCCTTGACTGCGCGGCGCTGCGCGGCAGTCTGGCTGTCAAGCAATTGCTCCAAGGGGACCATTCCATGACCGACACCGCCACCCGCCGCGCCGCGCGCGCCGGCTTCGCCGCCCTTTTGCTGTCCGCATCCGGCGTCGCCTTCGCTCAGGCTGTGCCGATCGTGAAACCGGGCGCGCCGGGGCAGGCGTCGAAGACGCTGTCCGCCGATGAAGCGGTCAAGCTGGCGCAGGCGAGCTACACCCCCTCGGATGTTGCCTTCATGCAGCACATGATCGTCCACCACCAGCAGGCCGTGGACATGGCCAGGCTGGTCAAGGACCGCACCAACACCGAAGAACTGAAGACCATCGCGGGCCGCATCGAATCCTCGCAGGCCGACGAAATCGCCTTCATGCAGACCTGGCTGAAGGAACGCGGCGAGCCGCTGGAAGACCCGGCCCTCGCCGGTCACGGCGAACACATGCATCACATGATGCAGGGCATGGCCTCGCCCGAAGACCTCAAGGCGCTGGCCGAGGCCAAGGGTGCCGATTTCGACCGGCTGTTCCTGACGCTGATGATCGCGCATCATGACGGCGCTCTCGACATGGTCGAGGCCCTGCTCGACGAGGAAGGCACCGCCGCCGATCCGGTCCTGTATCAGTTCGTGGGCGATGTCCGCGGCGAACAGCGGACCGAAATCGGGCGGATGGACAAGCTGCTCGCCAAGCTTTCGACAGACCCGCGCTCGGGCCTTGCGGCCGGGTTCGACAATGCGGGCGAAGCGATCATGGGGCTGACCAAGGTCGCCAGCCTTGCCAAGCCCGCAGGCTTCTTCAACCCCGCCAACCCGGCTGACCTGCGCCTGCCCGTGCCGGAGAAAAAGGCCAAGGAAGACGAAAAGAAGGCCGGCAAGGCCAAGCCGCGCAAGCCGGCCAAGGCCGCCAAGGCACCGGCCGCCGCCGCCACTCCTGCGCGTGAGGAAGACGAAAGCCTCACCAAGCTGGCCGAACGATCGCCCCTGCTCGATTTCGCCAACACCGACATGGCCTTCTTCGGCAATGTGATGGTGGCCGGGTCCTACCACGGGTTCAACATCTACGAACTGGGCGCTGACGGCGTTCCCGCGCTCAAGAGCAGCATCGTGTGCCCCGGCGGTCAGGGCGATGTGTCAGTGGTCGGCAATATCCTCGTGATGAGCGTCGAACAAACCAGAGGCCGGCTCGATTGCGGGCTCGAAGGCGCGCCGGGCAAGGTCAATGAAGAACGCTTCCGGGGCCTGCGCATCTTCGACATCTCTGACCTTGCTGCCCCGCGTCAGGTGGGCGCGGTGCAGACCTGCCGCGGCAGCCACACGCACTCGATCGTCAGCGCCGATGACACGCGCCTGATCGTCTACAATTCGGGCACCGCCGGCATCCGTGACGAGAAGGAACTGGCCGGCTGCATCGGCAGCACGCCGGGCGACACCCGCACCGCGCTGTTCTCGATCGACGTGATCGAAATCCCGCTGGCCGATCCCGCGCAATCGCGCATCGTCAAATCGCCGCGTGTCTTTGCCGATGAAAAGACCGGGGAGATCGCGGGCCTGTGGAAGGGCGGCGATCATGGCGACGGGACGCAGAACACCTCGCGCACCGATCAGTGCCACGACATCACCGTGTTCCCGGCGCTGAAACTGGCCGCGGGCGCGTGTTCGGGCAACGGCATCCTGTTCGATATCGCCGATCCGCTGAACCCCAAGCGCATCGACGTGGTGACGGACACCGGCTTTGCCTACTGGCACTCGGCGACCTTCAACAATGACGGCACTAAGGTGATCTTCACCGACGAATGGGGCGGCGGCGGGCGTCCGCGTTGCAAGGCGTCCGACCCCAAGACCTGGGGCGCCAACGCGATCTACGACATTGTCGATGGCAAGCTGGTGTTCCGCGCCCATTACAAGATGCCCGCAGCGCAGTCCGACAAGGAAAACTGCGTCGCGCACAATGGTTCGATCATTCCGGTTCCGGGCCGCGATCTGTTCGCGCAGGCCTGGTATCAGGGCGGCCTTTCCGTGATGGACTTCACCGACAGCGCCAACCCCAAGGAAATCGCCTATTTCGACCGCGGGCCGATCGACGCCAAGCAGATGGTGCTGGGCGGCTACTGGTCGGTCTATTGGTACAAGGGCCACATCTACGGCACCGAAATCAGCCGCGGGATCGATGTCTTCGCGCTCAAGCCCAGCGATGACCTGACCGAGGCCGAAATCGCCGCCGCCAAGGCCGCGGTCTATGAAGACAACCGCTTCAACCCCCAGACCCAGACCCGCGTGACGTGGGACAAGGGCGTGATCGAAGCCGCCGAAGCGAGCCGCAAGGGGGGCTGAGGCAAGCCGTTGATTTCAGTTTGTCTTGCCCGCACGGGCCGCTAATCCTGCGGTGATGAGCGGTTTCTGGAAGGTTTTCGGGTTCGGGGCGATAGCCGTTCCCGCGTTGGGGTTTGAAATGCTCCAGCGCGGGAACCTGTGCGATCCGCTGCCATGGCAGATCACCCTTCCCTCAGGCCTGATCGGCGCAGTGTTCGGCCTGCTGGCGGGCGTGCAGATTTCGGAGCTGATCCCGCGGCGCAAGCTGACATGGCTGGTGGTGACCGCAGTGGGCCTGCCGCTGCTGGGCATGGGCGCGGGGACTCTGCTCGCCCGGTCCATCGCTCTGCAAGCTGCCTTCGCCGGTATCACTCCGACGCAGAAAGCGGTGCTGATGCCGATCAAGGACGCCGACAGCCACCGCCGCGGGCGGCGCTATTCGCGCAGCCGATCCTACAGCATCACGATCAGCCTTCCCGATGGCGCGCGCGAATTCAGCCTTCGCGCCACCAAGGCGCTCTACGAGGAAGTCGGCACTTCGCCGGAAACGGGCAAGCATTGCATCCGCATGACGGTGGAGGAAGGCCGCTGGGGTCTGCGACGCGCCATCGGCCCCAACCGGCTCGACGGGCCGCTGAGCCTCGACGCGCTTGTTCCGTGCAAGCGGGCGGGCTGGTTCTGAACGGACGCGCCTAGCCTTCGGGCGCGGCTTTCTTCCTGAGGAACGGGCGCAGCGGGAAGGTCCACTGTTCCCAGATCGACAGGCGCTTGCGGTCATCCTGCCCGACAATCGCGCTCTCCCCGTCCTTGTAGGTGCCGAACACGCGGTCCCAGAAGATCACGCTGTTGCCGTAGTTGCAGCGGGTGTCCTCGTAACTCGTCGCGGTGTGGTGCAGCGAGTGATTGCGGATCGTGGTGAAGAAGAACCCGTACCAGATCGGCGGATTGGCGCTGACATTGGCGTGGGCGTAGATCGCAATGGCACTGCCCACAGTGATGCTGGCGAACAGCGCGCGAAGATCGAGATCAAGCAGCGCGATCACCCCGATGCTGATCAGGAACAGCTCGATCGGATTGCCGATGTAGCCCTTCATCGCATTAAGCTGCGTCAGGTGGTGATGCGGCGCGTGGGTCAGCCACAGGGGCGTCCAGTTGTGCATCGCACGGTGCATCCAGTACTGGCCCAGCTCGAACAGGAACAGCGCGATCATCGCCTGCACCAGGAACGGCAGCTCGGCCAGCCAGGGGGTGGCGATGCCCCACTCCTCCTTCATTGCCATCAGCGGACCATTGACCAGCGTGTCCGAAAGCCAGCCGATCACGAAGAAGAAGAAGGCGTAGTAAAAGATGTCGGTGGCGAACTCCGTCCAGTTCATCCGCCAGCCGGGGTGACGTTCGAACACGAATTCCAGCGCCTGCACGAACACCACCGTCCCCACCGCGACGGCGGGCAGCGCCCACGGCGCCTCCACCCATGCGGCAGGCGCAAGGCCCCAGAAGGCAAGGATCGCCGCGATTGTCGCGGGCGGCAGCAGGTTGATGAGCGACTGTTTCACCGGATCGTCCCCTGTTCGATCGTGTGGCTCTAGGGCTGCGTCCCTTTGGGAGAGAATACGCCATTCTCAGCAGGCGGCCAAGGGGCGGGTTCAGTTCGTAAGGCGGTAGAGCCTGAGGCTGCACCCCGGGACAGGCGCGGCGCTGAAGGTGTTCTCGGTCCATGCAGACCACGCCGGATCGGCGGCGAGCACATGCGTGACGTTGAAGGTCGCGGCAAATGCGCGGCTGGCATCGGCATCAAGCAGCCCTTGCGCCATGTTGAGCGGGGCCATCATCGCAGCAATCCCCCCCAGCGCCCCGGCACGGGCGGCGAGCGGATCGTCTCCCATCACCAGCACGCGCGCGCCGGGCTCAGCGGCAAGGCAGGCCTGCAAGGCGCGCACATCGGCAGGGTTGTCGAAATCGGGGGCGCCGGATGGCTTGGCCGGGGCAAGGCACAGCGCCGCCACCGCCAGTACCGCGACCATGCCAGCACCCTTGGCGAAGATCATCCGCTGGTGGAGCGCGCCGCTCTGCGCAATGGCCCAGCAGCCCGCCGTCAGCAGCCCCGCCCATGCGACGGCACTGAAATAGCGAAGCTCGGCATAGCCGGTCAGCGCCTGCGGGGCGAGCATCAGCGCGGCAAGCAAGGCAGACCCTGTCAGCACCCCCAGCGATACGTTCCAAGCACGCGCCGGGCGGCACAGCAGCGCCAGCGCGGCGGGGAAGGCGAGAAAAGCCGCTGCCGCCAGACCCAGCAGGCTCGCCACCAATCCCGCCGCGGCATGAGCCAGCTTGACGAGGTTCTTCGCAATCTTGGCGGCCCATCCCAGCGGATTATCGGCAAAGGTTGGCTGCGGGGTCGGCCACCAATCGGTCACGAAAGCACGCCGGTCGAGCGCGGCGGCGACCCCTGCATTGTCGGTCGCGAAGGCGGTGCCAAAGTGGACAAGCGAATAGGCCACCCAGGGGGAGACCGCGATGGCCGCCGCTGCCAGCACGGCAAGCCCCTTTGCCGGAGAGCGTGTCAGCCAAACGACCGCCAACGCCGCCGGCACCGGGAGCGGCAGGGCATCGAAGCGGTTGAGCGCCGCCAGCCCTGCGACAAAGCCGATCAGCGCCGCGCCCGCAAGGCTAAGCCCCGCGCCCCGCAGCAGCCCCAGCAGCACCAGCGCACACAGCAGCAAATGCAGCGGGATGGTGCGCCCGGCCTGCATCTCGATCAGCAGCATGTTGGGACCAAGCAGCAGCACCAGCGCCGCACCCAGTCCCAGCCATGGGGCGCCTGTCACGGTCCGCGCGATCTTTTCGGAAACCAGCGCAAAGCCCGCAAAGGCGGCAAAGGCGAGATACAGCCCCGTGCGCGGACCGGTGCCCAGCATCGCATCGATGCAGGCGATCAGCACCGGGGTCAGGGGCGGAAAGCTCGCCGAATAGGGCAGGTCGCTCGCATAGGAGCGCCAATGGGTGAAGCGGTAGAAATCGCCGAACACCGTCTGCGAAAGTTCCCACAGCGCCCACGAATCGGGTGAATAGGGCGGCGCGGCGACCACCTTCCACAGCAGCGCCGCCAGCAGTGCGGCCAGCACCGCCACCGGCCACAACCACCCCGCGCGGCCCGCCACAGCGGCATCGGGCGTGTAACCGCCGGTCGCCGCCACGACGGTTTCCTTGAGCAGCGCCAGCTTGGAAGCAAACCCACCGATCTTGGTCGGCACCTTGCCATCGTCCGGATAGCGCCGCTCCACGGGGACATGGGCGACCTTCAGGCCCAGCTGCCCGGCGCGCACTGTCAGGTAGAACAGCAGATTATAGACCGAAAAATCATCGCGGAACGGCTGCACATCCGGGTGGAGCAGATAGCGCGCGGAATAGGCGCGGAAACCGTTGGTCGTATCGGTGAACCAGTGCCGTCCGGCAAGGCTCAGCATCGGAGCGTGGATCAGGCGGTTGGCGATGGTGCGTTCGAGCGGGGTGTTTTCCGCCGCGCCGCCGGGAAGATAGCGCGAACCCTGCACATAATCGCAGCCATCTTCCAGCCTGGCGACCATCGCCCCGACCGCTTCGACCCCGTCCTTGCCGTTGCCATCGATGGTGACGATCCCGGCGTAACCTTCGCGCAGGCACCACGCATAGGCCATGCGCAGCTGGGCGGAGAGCTTGCCCGGCCCGGTCTTGGTCAGCACCGCGCGCACGCCCGCTTGCGCCACGAAATCCGGGGCGAGCGAGCCGTCGGTCGATCCCCCGTCGGCAATCACCACATCAACCGGCAGACCCGCCGCCGCGATGCGGATCAGCTGGCCGCGGATCCGTTCGCCTTCATTGATGACGGGGATGACGAGAGCATGGGCATGGCGGCGCGGGCCGTAGAGCGCCGTCTCGTGCGCAGGCACCTGCCAGTCCGCATCATCGAAGGCCGGAGCCTGCTGCATCGTCATGCCTCCGCCCCCGCAGGCGCAGCGAAGACAATCCACCGGGAGAGCGCGAAGTTGACGCAGAACGACCCGCCTGCCCCCGCCACCAGCACCGCCAGCGGCCACGCCCCGGCCACCACCCGGTCCAGCAGCGCCACAATCCCGACGCGCACCGCCAGCGTCGCCAGCGCGACCAGCCCGTAAAGCCCGGCGCGCTTGAGCGAGAGCGGGCCGCTGCGGAAGCTCCACGTCTGGTGGATCACGTAATTCACCCCCGCCGCCAGCGCGAAGCCGATCGCCGCCGCCAGCCACAGCGGCACGCCAGCATAGGTGTGCAGCACAAAGGCGATGGCGAGATCGAGGATCACCCCCAGCACCGTCACAAGGAAGAAGCGCAGCAGCTGGCTCATCGCGGCCCTTCCGAAAGGCGGCGGGCAATGCCCTCGGGCAGCGACGGCAGGGCGGCGAAATCGATCGGCGGCAGAACCTCGGCGGTGCAGGTTGCCGTGCCGATGGCCGCCCCGCTCAGGGTTTCCAGCGTCAGACGTGAGGCCCGTCCCGGCGCGACGGGGGCCATCAGCGCCAGCGCAGGTGCGTTAGCGATGCCGTAGCGCGGGAAATCGGCCCAGCGGTCGGCGGTGTCCGCGGTATCGGGCGAATCCTCGACCACCGTCAGCATCGCCCCGCGACCTTGCGCGAAAGGCGGCTGGCGAGTGACGCTGACTGAGGCGAGGCCCGCTTGGGGCGCGATGATCTCCAGCACCAGCCGCCCAGCCCCGCGCTCTGCAACGCGGCAGGTAGCAGCGGCATGGGCGGCGCGTGCCCCTTCGCTGCGCAGCCACAATACCTGCTGGTCATTGCGGGCGAGGGGCGCATAATTCTCCCGGAGTGCGCGGAAGAACGGCCAGCCCGCGCGGGTGATCCATCCTTCCCACCCGCTGTAGTCCGGCGCAATGGTCGTGACAGCGGCGACACGGCGCTCGGCGACCAGTGCGGTAAAGGCGGCGCGCTTGTCCGGCCCCAACGCATGGATCAGCGATCCCACATCGGCGGGGCTGCGGGCGCCCACAGCGATATCGAGCGGCGAGGTATAGACCGACAGCAAGCGGCGGTCCTGCGGCACGTCGTCTGCGTCCCACGCCGCTGCCAGCTTGCGCATCGCGGCAAGGCCCCCGGCGTATTCAGGTGTCACATAAAACCCGAGCGCGGCGTCATAGGTCGAGCGGTATTCGCGCTCGGGCGAGGCAGCGAGGCGCACGGCCTCGGTCCCGACCATTCCCAACGCGGCAAAGGCGCTCAGCGCGGCGATATGGTGCGGTTTGGCCGCGCGCCGCACGTTCAGCGCCCGCCGCCACACCCATGCCGGTGCAACGATCAGCGGCGCGCAGAGGCCGAGCACAAAGGTGATCCCGTTATACTCCGCCCCGACATGCCCGCCGATCTGAGGCAGCACGGCGGTTCCGAGCACGCTCGCACCCACGAACACAAAGGCGCTGATCCGCACCGGCGCACCCTTCCCGCGCAAGCGCCGGAGCGCGGCGACGCCGACGCACAGCGCCAGCACCACAAGGCTTAGCGCCGAGAGCGGATCGGCATGATCAAGGATATTGGGAAGGTCGGCGGGCGAAAGGATGCGCGTGCTGCGCTCCCATGGGGCGAAGAACCAGAACTGATCGGCGGCGACATCGCGAAAGTTATAGCGCAGCCACGGCCCCGGCGCGCCGTGAGTCACGCCCATGAGGATCGCCCCCGCCGACGCCATGACGCCAAGCGCGAAGGCCGCCAGCGTCCTCGCCAGCAGGGCAAGGCGCGGCCACAGGGCCAGCACCAGAGCGAGTCCCATCGCGATCACCAGCGGAATCCCGGCATCGTTCGACCACAGCAGCCCCGCCCCCGCCACCAGACCCAGGGGCAGGCCGCCCGCCACCGCACGGCCATCCCGCCGCACGCGGCGCGCCAGCAGCACGAAAAACGGCAGCACAAGGAACGGCAACGCCCCCCGCAAGGGTCGCAGCGAAACGCCGGGATCAAGCGTCGCGGGCCACGCCAGCCCCGCCGCTGCCCCGGCCATCGCTCCGGCATAGTAGAACAGGAAAAGCAGCACGAGCGCCGCCTGCCAGCGCATCCGGCCCGGCACCGGGCGAATCAGCCAGACACAGGCATAGCTGCAAGCAAACGCACTCAGCAGCACCAGCGTGTAAGCCGCCAGCGTCGAGGCAAACAGCGTCTTGCCGCCAGCAACGAACACCGGCAGCAGCGCCAGCACCATCGTGACGCCAAGGTAGGATTGGAACGCCGTTCCCAGTTGTTCTCCGCGCGCGAAGTGATCGAGCGCGAACCATGTCTGTAACGCGCCATCGATGGAATTGAGGCTGTGCGCATGCAGCAGCAGCGCCCCGCGCAGGCCCGCGAGCAGCACGAACACGCCCGCAAGCGCGGCAAACCTGCCAGAGCGCCCCGTCAGCCGGACAATCTCAGGCATTGGCCCGCCCGAACACATGCCCCGGATCAAGCGCGGCGAATTCTCCGCCGCTGCCTTTCACCGCTTCGAACAGGTCGTAGATATTGTCGATCTTGCCGCCCAGCACTGAGATCACCCGGCTTGTCTCGGGGCTGCGGTGGTAAAGGATCGGGCGGCCATCATCGCCCTCGTTCTTGATGAGAACGGTCTTCACCTCGTAGATCGACCGGCGATAGGTCGCCCCCGCAAGGCACGGCAGATAGAACTGCGCATCGCGGCGCATGAAGGCATAGCGGCTTTCCGGCTCCAGCGCGGCGAAATGCGCGTAAGGATCGCGCACGGCGGCATTATCGGCCCAGCTGTCATGCGGGGTGTAACGCACGTGGGTGAGCGAATAGAGCCCTTCTGCCGGATAGGGCATGGTCGAGAAAAACGGCCCGTCCATCACCGTCACACCAATGCGCTCCAGCTCGCGCGGGGGCTCGATCAGGGCAAGCTCGGCGATTTCATGCTTGAGGCGGGCGGGCGGCAGATCGGCCTTGGCCAGCACCGCGTTGATCTGTGAATAGGTGATGTTGAAGGCAAAGCGGGCAGACACCTCGCTACCGTCGGACAGGCGGGCGACCACCCCGCTCGGGTGGTCCTCAAGGCCGATCACCGCGGTCGCCAGCCGCACCTCGATTCCGGCTTCGGCCAGCCTTTGCCCGACCAGCGCGCCGAGAAGCTTGTGATCGAAGGCGACTTCGTGACAGGCGAAGACCTCTTCGACCATATCGGGGTTGAACAGCGCGCGGTGCCCCGGCCCGGCCACTTCGATCGGCGCGCCCATATCGCGGAACATGCGGTGGAACTTCTTGGCCGTCACCTTCGAACGCCGCCGTGCGATGGCGTAAAGCATCTGGAAATCGCCGACCACCGCTTGCGGAAAATCCGCCAGAAAGCGGCGGTGGAGCAGCATCGATTTGACCGCCGTGGCGGCAGAACGCGGGTAGTGAAACCCGGTATGCACCCGCGCCTGATTGACCCGCGAGGCGCGGTCCATCAGGTGTTCGCCCGCCTCCACCAGCAGCACGCTTGGCGAGATCGAGCGCAGATACAGCGCGAGGCAGCAGCCATAGAAGCCGCCGCCGATGACGATATAATCGTGGGTCGTCCCGCTGGCCGGCATCACCCCTCCGCGCGCAGCGATGGCGCGGGGGTAACAGCGGGAGCCTTGCTCTCGCTTTCCAGCACCACATTGAGATCGAAGGCGACCTGCTGGAACAGATCGATGCGGTTGACCTCTTCGGGCACCAGATCCCGCTTCAGCCGGCGCTGCTGCTTGAGCAGGTGCTGCAACCCGAGGCTGAGCCCGAGCGTGGAAAAACCCATGAACACCGCGCTTACCGCCAGCATCGTGTTGGTCGTCAGCCAGCCGGGGGCCAACCGGTCCACCAGCACCACCGCGCCAACGATCCATGCGGCATAGGCCAGCCCCACCAGCGTCAGCAGCGTCGAGGAAATCGCCACGACCGTCAGGATCATCGGGGTGAGATAGACCAGCAAGGCCTGCAACAGCGCAAGCCGCCGCCCCATGCCCATCAATGCGGTGCGGCTGGCAACATTCGCCTCGGTCCGGAACCATTCGCGCGGCAGGCGCGGATCGCGCGGCGGGAAGCGCAGCGCAAGGCGCGGCTCTTCATGGGCGAGCAGCAGGTTGAGCAGCGTGCGCGGCACGGCGATCGACTGCCACTCAGTCGGATCGACATTGAACCCGGCCAGCTTGCCCAGCGCGAACAGGGGCCAGGCCAGCAGCCGCTTGAACGCCGAGCGTGCCGGACGGTAGACCATGGTCACGGCGTTCTCGGTCTCGGCGTAATCGAGGAAAGCCAGCACATCGAGCGCGGCGACTTCATCCAGATTGCCCAACACCACCAGATCGCCGATGGCTTCTTCGGCGGCGATCACCCGCCGTTCGTAATATTCGGTCCCGCGCTGCACCACGAACAGGCGGGTATTGGCCACCTCGCGCACCACCGGCAGGAAGGCCTCGCGCTGGGTATCGTCCACCACCAGAATGATCTCGCGGAAGCGGAAGGCGCTATCGAGCCGGGCGGCGACATCGCGCAGCGCGGCAAAGGTGGCAGGCGTGGCGGAAAGCTCGGAAAAGCATACCGATACGACCACATCTTCACGGGTTTTGCGCGGGGCGACGGTCTGGGTTTCAGGCATCGCGCGCCTCCACTGCGGCGCAGGCCTGAGCCAGACGCGCCACCGCGCCGCCGACCGCGCCAAGCCCGTCGTCCGGGCGCTTCATCTCGATCGAGACTGCCCGCGCATAGCCAGCAGCGGCCAGCCCCTGCAACACCGGCACCACCCGCGCCGGATCGGCCGGGGCCGGGGCAAGGTGGGGTTCGCTGACATGGACATGCGACAGCACCGGTGCGAGCGCGGGCAAACGTGCAGGCAGCGGCGCGAAATCGCCGTTCATGTGCATCGCACCCAGATCGAGATGCGGGACAATGGCCGGATGCGCGACCCGGTCGACAAAGGCGAGCGCCTCATCGAGCGTGGTGCAGAAATTGGTGCCATAGGCGGCCGGGTTGGCTTCGATGGCGATGCGGGTGCCCGCCTCGGCAGCGGCATCGCCAAGGCGGCGGAACACCGCGGCGCCTTCGTCCAGCGCCTGCTCCATCGCCAGCCCCTCAGGCACCCGGCGCTGCGCGGGGGAGCCGAATACGAGATTGGGAATACCGAATCGTCCGGCCAGCGCGATGGCGCGGCGCATTGCCTTGTCGAACACGCTGCGCGCCTCAGGCCCTTCGAACAGCGCAGCCCCGTCCACCCCGAACAGCAGCGATTGCATCGAAACAAGGCGCAGCCCTGCATCCGCCAACTCCGCCAGCGCACGGCCAGCACTGGCCGTATCGGGGAGGAAGGGATCGTCGGCCTCGTGAAAGAACAGCGCGGGCGCGATCTCCAGCCCGGTGAAGCCGGCCTCGGCAAGGATGGCATAAGCCTCCAGGCGCTCTTGTGGCGCCCAGGCGATGTTGGACATGGCAAGGCTGAAGGGGAGGGTCATGCGGCGCGCTTCTGCTCGGCGTAAAAGGCAGCGAGTGCATCCAGCGTGGCCGCGGCGGTGAACTGGTAGGGACCATCCGCCCCCCACAGCTGCGCATGGCGCGTGTGCATGTCTTCCCGGTGAAGCCGCGCCGCGGTTGCGGGCATGGCACGCCCGGTAAGCCGTGCGTGAATGGCATCAGCAGCCAGCGGTTCCGGCGCGAGGTGCAGATGCGTCAGCCCCGCTTCGCACGCGATGGCGATATCCTGCCACAGCCGGTCGATGGGATAGTATTGATAGGTCGTCTCGCGGTGATGAAACTGGGTCGCGGTCGCACCCAGCGAATCCAGCGCGGCCTCCAGCGCGGCACGGCGCGAATCGGCGTCCAGCATCGCGCGGTCGAGCTTGAACAGCCCGGTCGCCGCGTCGGGCCCATAAAGCGCGCCCAGCCATGCCGAAAGCTCTGCATCCAGCGCCCCCGCCAGCGCATCGCGCCTTGCCTCGGTCAGCATCGAGGGGACGGGGTTCAGCAGATCGAACAGGAAATTCTTGCGCAGCCCAGTGCCGAACAGCGCAGGCAGGCGGATGATCAGGCTGCCGGGAAACCGCGCCTCGACGAAGGCTTCGAGCGCGCGGCGGTGGCGGCCATAGGCGAGGTCTTGCTGGAAGGCCGCCGTGCCCTCGTCATCGCCGCCGGCAAAGTCCGCCAGCACCGCGATCGAGGAAATCAGCACGAAGCGTTCCGCGTGCGTCCGGTCGAGCCGCGCCATCAGCGCATCGATCGCCGCCTTGTCGCGTTCCGGCGCACGGTTGGCTTCAAGCATCGAACCGGGCGCAGCAGCGCACACCAGAGTGCCAAACGACTGGCCTTCGATATCGGCAATGTTGGCGCTGTTGTAGCACGCATCGAACCGCGCCTGACGCAGCAGGGCAGACCCGACAAAGCCGGTATGGCCAATCAGGCCCCTGATATGGGGTGTTTCGTCAGCGGAATGCATCAGGTCGTCAGCCGGTTGTCTCGTGGTCGCAATCACGGGCCGGCACGCACGGCAGCGTCAGGGCTGCCGAACGAGGTCGGTCCGTCAGACTAACCCGGTAAGTAACATTGTTTCATATTAGGTAAACCAAGCGGATAGGCGAAATCGGTTTCCCGCCTGCGCGCTCCGGTTTGGCTGGCCTGACGGTGCTCAGGCCCGGGCGGCGACCTCGGCGGCATCGAAGTAGTGGATGCGCAAGGTGCGCAGCAGCCCGTCTTCGAAAGTCCCCGCCTCGCAGATCGTCTGGGTGAAGGGCTCGCTGCCGTCCTTGGGGTGCATGGTGAGACGGATCACCATGACCGCATGCGTCTCGCCCCCGGTGCAATCGAGGATTTCGAGATCGGTGTCCGCCCAGGTGCCATACATGGCGGCAGCGCAGCGTTGCAGCGCGTCACGCCCGCGCCACTCGCCCGCGAAGGGCAGCGAATTCGCCTCGTAGAGCACGAAATCGGGGTGGATCAGCGCCTCGACCGCGTCCCAGTCGCGGGTGCCGGCGGTGGCGTAGACCTTCGCCAGCATCTCCCTCGGGGTTGTCACTCCTCGATCGTCCCGATCAGGTCGCCGACCTTGTAGACCGCGCCTTCCTCGCCGGTGGGGCGGATGATGCCGGATGCCTGCGCCTCGATCTCGGTGGTGCTCTTGTCGGTCTCCACCGTGTAGATGATGTCGCCCTTCTCGACCCGCTCGCCATCGCCGAACATCCATTCGACGAGGGTCATTTCGACGGCACTCATGCCGAGCTTGGGGATGCGGATTTCGGATGCCATTCTATGCCTTACCTACCGATGCTTTGATCTGAGCGACGATGTCCGCCTTCTGCGGGATCCACGCCTGTTCGAGGTGGCTGGCGAAGGGCACCGCCGAGAACGTCCCGCCGATGCGCCGCACCGGCCCCTTGAGGCTGTCCCAGCACTTTTCCTGAATGTTCGCAGCAATCTCCGCCCCCGTTCCGAACGGACGCACCGCTTCGTGAAGTGTCAGCGCGCGGCCAGTCTTGCGCACCGACGCGAGGACGGTCGCCTCGTCGTAGGGCGCGATGGTGCGCAGATCGACGACCTCGACGCTGATGCCCTCCTTGGCGAGATCATCGGCCACCGCCAGCGCGTCGAGCACGGTGCGGCCATAGGTGATGATCGAGATGTCGGTGCCCTCGCGCGCGATCGCCGCCTTGCCGAGCGGCACGCGGTAGCCCGGACCGGGATCTTCCGCCTTGAGGCCGTAGCACAGGATGTTCTCGATGAAGATCACCGGGTCATTGGCGTCGATGCTCGCCCGCATCAGCCCGCGCGCATCGGCGGGGTTGGAGGGCGTGACCACATGAATGCCCGCCACGTGCGCGAACCACGCCTCGAGCATATCCGAGTGCTGCCCGCCGAAGCCGACACCGACGCCGGTCGTGGTGCGGATCACCATCGGGCACGGGGTCTGCCCGCCCGACATGAAGCGCAGCTTGGCGGCGTGGTTGACGATCTGGTCCATGCACACGCCGACGAAGTTCATCAGCATGATCTCGGCAATCGGGCGCTGGCCCGCCAGAGCGGCACCCACAGCAGCGCCGATGATCGCGGTTTCCGAAATCGGCGTCGCGCGGATGCGGTGTTCGCCATATTTCTCGGTCAGGCCCGAGGTGACCTTGAACACCCCGCCGCCCTGCTTGGCGGACACGTCCTCGCCGAGGCAGAACACGCCCGGATCTTCGGCCATCGCCTCGTCGATCGCGAGGTTCAGCGCCTGGGTCATGGTGATCTGGGCCATCAGGCGGTCTCCTCCAGCACGTCCTTGTAGATTTCGTCGGTATCCGGCAGCGGCGCGGCGAGCGCGTGTTCGACCGCCGCGTTGATCTGCGCGTCGATGTCGGCGACGATCGCGTCCAGTTCCTCCTCGGTGAACTGGTGCTCCAGCATCACCTTGCGCAGCTTGGGCAGCGGGTCTTCCGCCTTCATTTCGGCGATGTGTTCGGGCGGCATGTAGCTGAAGTCCGAACCGAAGAAGTGGCCCATCATGCGGTAGCACATGGCTTCGACCAGCGTCGGCCCCTCGCCGCGGCGGGCACGGTCGACGGCTTCCTTCACGGCGGGGTAGATCTGGTGGACGTCGTTGCCGTCGACCGTGACGCCCGGCATCCCGTAGCCCGCCGCGCGGCTGGCGATGTTGGGGCTGTCGGTGTGATCGGCGTAAGCGGTGTGCTCGCCGTAGCGGTTGTTCTGGCACAGGAACACAACCGGCAGCTTGTAGAGCTGGGCCATGTTCATCGCCTCGTGGAAGCCGCCGATATTGGCCGCCCCGTCCCCGAAGCTGACCAGCGTCACGCGCCCGTCGCCATTGTTCTGGCTCGCCATCGCAAGGCCGTTGGCGATGGGGAGGCCCGAGCCGACGACACCGGTCGTCACCATGATCCCCGTCTCGGGATCGGTGATGTGCATGGTGCCGCCCTTGCCCTTGCAGGTGCCGGTCGCCTTGCCGAGGCATTCGCCCCACCACTTCTCCATCGGGATGCCCTTGGCGGTCTGCTCGCCCTGCCCGCGATAGGTGCAGACGACGTAGTCCTCTTTCTCGAGCGCGGCCATCGCCGCCGCCGAGACCAGCTCCTGCCCGCGCACGCAGTAATACATCACCGCGACCTTGCCGCCCATCAGCAGCTCGCGGAACTTCTCGTCGGTGCGGTTCACCTTCATCGTGCGGGTGTAGATGTCGAGCAGCTTGTCGCGGTCGATCTCGGCCATGAGTGTCACCTTTGAAGGAGAGAGGGGATTAGAACTGGACGCGCTGGGTGAAGCCGCCATCGACGACGATGTTCGCCCCCGTCATGTAAGGCACCGCCGGGCTCGCCACGAAGACGATCGCCTTGGCGACCTCGACCGGTTCGCCGAAGCGCCCGGTCGGCATCTTGGCGAGGGTCGCATCGTAGAGCGGCTTCATGTGCTCCTCGATGATCTCCCAGTTGCCGCCCTTGTAGTAGATCGCGCCCGGCGAAACGGTGTTCACGCGGATGCCCTTCGCCGCATAGGCCTGCGAGAGCTGCGAGGCATAGGTGATCAGCGCCGCCTTGATCGCGTTGAACGGGTTGGGGGCGATGAAGGTTTCGAGCGCCGCGGTGGAGGACAGCATCACGATGGAACCCGTGCCCGAAGCCTCCAGATACGGCGTCAGCGTCTCGACCGCGAAGGCCGCGCCCTTCAAATCCATGTCGAGGCAGGCCTGCCAGTCCCCCGCCCCGCCGGTGCCCGAGGCAGACGCGGTGTGGACGAAGATATCGCACCCGCCGAGTTCCTTGACCGCCTTTTCGAGCCACGCCTGATAGGCTTCGGTCCCGCTCGCCATGTCGAAGACTTCGGCAAAGACCTTGCCGGGGCCAGCCGCATCGATCTCGGCAACGGCGGCGGCGATCTTGTCTTCCTTGCGGGAGAAGAAGGCGACATCAGCGCCCTCGGCCGCGAACAGCTTGAGCGACTGAAGGCCAAGGCCATGCGCCCCGCCGTTCATGATGACCTTCTTGCCCTTCAATCCCAGATCCATAGCGCCTCTCCCCGGCTATTCGGTTGTGGGCTGAGGGAATAGCCGAGGCAGGGGGCGGGGCGTATCGTCAATTTTGACGGGGTTGGGGCTAGCGCAACTCGACTTCGCCCCAAACCACCAGGCTGTATTCGATCATTCCTCTCGCGACGGATGCGATTGGAGAGGGAGTGGGCTGGCGATGAAACCATGCCAGCGCCCTGCGCTCAGCCTTGCCCTGACCCTCTTCGCATAAGCGGTGGGCGCAAGCGCCCGCCGGGCGCGGTGCCGATGGCAGTTACAATAATTGCAAGCCGCCACAATATTGTCGGGCGTATCTGCTCCGCCATTACTTCGCGGTAGAAGGTGCTCTGCTGTCGCCTGAAAACGTCGCGCCGCTCGCGAGGTGATCGCGTAATGGCGTGCGAATTCCTCGGGGCCATGCAACCACATCGGTTGGCCGCAATAGAAGCACTTGCCATTTTGCCGGTCGAATTTTTTGCATTTGATCTTTGCGAGTCTCTTCAAGCTATACCTCCAATGACAATGTCATTGTGGTATGCTCCGGCTGATCGCCGTCCCGAGGCGGGTAAGCTTATGCTCGCATACTAGGCCGCTTATGCGTGCCCCACAGTCCTCGATCGGATCGCGTTATCGCTGTTCCGACCAAGAATATGCGCACAAATTTCGCAGCTTGCAAGCAGATGCTTTGTTCGTGACCATCACGGACCGAGTGAGGCATCAGCGGCGGGCATCGTTCACTCAGCGACCGCAAGCGCCGCCGCCCTCAAGTAGCGCAGCGGTAGGGCGCACGAAAACACGCGCCCGCAGGTGCCCGGATCGTCGCGTAGCGATGTGGAGGAATAGCACCGAGGACGTCGGCGCGGAGGCGCCGACGAAACGCCAAGACTCCATTTCCGGCTTTCAGCCGGAAATGGTGCTGCTGGGGAGGATTGAACTCCCGACCTCACCCTTACCAAGGGTGCGCTCTACCACTGAGCTACAGCAGCGCCGGAAACAGGCGCGCCCTATTGTCGCGCCTCGCAGCAATGTCAAGCGGACTTGAAGAGCCGGCTTCATATCTGCAAGGCGTTTCGCATGAATGAACAGTCCCGCAAGAAAATGTCACGGGAAGAGCGTCTCGCGGCCAAGCTGCGCGAGAACCTGCGGCGCAGGAAGGCCCAGAGCCGGGCGGCGACGCAGGGTGTTGCCGGGTCGGATGGCGAATCGGATAGGACGCAGGCCCTTCCCAATTCGCCCGGCGAGGGCTAACGCCGCGCGCTCTTGCTGGTTGCTCACCGATCCCACCGGAACCCCGGAGACAAAATGCCCAAGCTCATCCTCGTCCGCCACGGCCAGAGCCAGTGGAACCTCGAAAACCGCTTCACCGGCTGGTGGGATGTCGACCTCACCGAAAAGGGCGTGGCAGAGGCCGCCGCCGCGGGCCACCTGCTGCGCGAGAAGGGCGTGCTGCCGACCTATGCCTTCACCAGCCTCCAGACCCGCGCGATCAAGACGCTGCATCTTGCGCTGGAGGCGGCGGGCAGGCTGTGGATCCCCGAGGTCAAGGACTGGCGGCTGAACGAACGGCACTATGGCGGCCTTACCGGGCTCGACAAGGCCGAGACAGCGGCCAAGCACGGCGACGATCAGGTCAAGATCTGGCGGCGCAGCTTCGATATTCCGCCCCCGGTGCTGGAAGCGGGGAGCGCCTTCGATCTCGCCAGCGACCCGCGCTATGCCGGGATCGCCATTCCGAACACCGAAAGCCTCAAGCTGACGATCGAGCGCGTGCTGCCCTATTGGGAAAGCGCGATCCTGCCGGTGCTGGCGGGCGGGGAGACGGTGATCATCGCCGCCCACGGCAATTCCCTGCGCGCTCTGGTGAAGCACCTTTCGGGTATTTCGGACGCGGACATCACCGACCTTGAAATTCCCACCGGCCAGCCGATCATCTATGACTTCGAAGGCAGCGCCCCCGTGGGGACGCGTTATTACCTGAAGGACGCGTGATGGAAGCCACCGGGGGGAAGGTCGCAATCGTGATGGGCAGCCAGTCCGACTGGCCGACCATGAAGGCCGCTGCCGAGGTGCTCGATGAACTGGAAGTGCCCTATGAGGCGCGCATCACCTCGGCCCACCGCACGCCTGATCGCATGGTGGCCTTCGCCAAAGGGGCCGAGGGCGAGGGGTTCAGCGTTATCATCGCCGGTGCGGGCGGGGCAGCGCATCTGCCCGGCATGATCGCCAGCATGACCCACCTGCCGGTGCTGGGCGTGCCGGTGCAGTCCAAGGCCTTGAGCGGCATGGATAGCCTGCTCTCGATCGTGCAGATGCCGGGCGGCATTCCCGTCGGCACGCTGGCGATCGGTGAGGCGGGGGCAAGGAATGCGGGGCTGCTGGCTGCCGCAATCCTCGCTCTGGGCGACGAGGCGCTGTCCGAGCGCTTGCAGGACTGGCGCGCCGCCAAGAGCGCCGCCGTGGCCGAGGTGCCCACTGAAGAACCGGGACTCTGATGCTCCGCGCAGGCTCCACCATCGGCATTCTGGGCGGCGGGCAGCTGGGCCGGATGATGGCCGTCGTTGCCTTGCAGCTGGGCTACAAGGTGGTCGGCTTCGCGCCCGAGGGCGATAATGTCGCGGCTGATGCATGCACCGCCTTCATCACCGCCGAATGGGACGACCATCAGGCGCTGAAGGAATTTGCCGACCGCTGCGATGTGGTGACCTGGGAGTTCGAGAATGTCCCGCTCAGCACCGTCGCAGCCCTGCCCCAGACCCTGCTTGCCTGCCCCTCGCGGGCGCTTGAGGTGGCCCAGGACCGGTTGAACGAAAAAGCCTTTGCGCAGCAGCTCGGCGGGCTGCCCGCACCCTACAGAGCGGTTGAAAGCGCCGCCGATCTGGCCGCTGCCATCGCCGAGGTCGGCACCCCCGGCATCCTCAAGACTGCACGGGATGGTTATGACGGCAAGGGCCAGTGGCGCATCCGTTCGGTCGTTGAGGCCGGTGCGGTAGCCTTTCCCGGCACGACCTGCATCTACGAAGGCTTCGTGATGTACGAGACCGAATTTTCGGTGATCCTCGTCCGGGGCAAGGATGGGCAGGTGAGGTTCTGGGATTCGACCGCCAACCTCCACGAAGGCGGGATGCTGGCGCTGTCGGTGCTGCCCGCCGGCGCGCTGGTCGAGGCGCAGGTTCCCGCCGCACGCGAACTGGCGGCGAAGGTCGCCGATGCGCTCGACTATGTCGGGGTGCTGACCCTCGAATTCTTCGCCACCCGCGATGGCCCGGTGTTCAACGAGATGGCCCCGCGGGTGCACAATTCCGGTCACTGGACGATCGAGGGCGCGGCCACCAGCCAGTTCGAAAACCACATCCGCGCAATCTGCGGCCTGCCATTGGGCGTCACCAAGACCCGCTTCGCCAGCATCGAAATGCGCAACATCGTTGGTGAGGATGCGCTCAAGGCCCACGCGATCCTTGCCGAGCCGGGTGAACCGCACCTCCACCTCTACGGCAAGCGCGAGGCGCGTGAGGGGCGGAAGATGGGCCACGTCACCCGCGTGGGGCATGTCCTGAAATGAGCCCTGAAATCGTGCTGGTCTATGCCCGCGCCGCCAATGGCGTGATCGGCAAGGATGGCGACCTGCCGTGGCGGCTGCCTGCCGACCTCAAGCATTTCAAGGCGTTAACGCTAGGCAAGCCGATGATCATGGGCCGCAAGACCTTTGAGAGCCTGCCGGGCCTGCTTCCGGGTCGGCGCCATATCGTGCTCACCCGCGATGCCGCGTGGAGCGCCGAGGGGGCCGAGACCGCCGCCAGCCTCGATGAAGCGCTGGCGCTGGCTGGCGGAGAGACCATCGCCATCATCGGCGGGGCGGCGGTGTTCGAAGCCTTTCTCCCCCGCGCCGACCGGGTCGAACTGACGCGCATCCACGCCGATTACGCAGGCGATGTGGTCATGCCGGAACTCGGCCCCGAATGGCATGAGACCGCGCGCGAGGATCATGCCGCAAACGGCCCCCACCCGGCCTTCTCGTTCCTCACCTATCGCCGCAGCACAGGCAGCGCGGGAGCAGCAGCATGATCCGCAAGCTGGGCATCGGTCTTGTGGTGCTGCTGCTGCTTGGCGCAGTGGGATTCTTCGGCTTTGCCCCCGGCATCGCCGAGCGCAGCATGAACAGGATCGACGGCCAGTCGCTGCCGCCGATCAGCGCCGAGGCCCGCGCGCTTCACGCCACGCTCACCATCGTCGATCTGCATTCCGACACGCTGATGTGGCAGCGCAACCTGCTCGACCGGTCAGAGCGCGGCCATATGGACTTGCCGCGCCTGCGTGAGGGCCACGTTGCCCTGCAAGTGTTCTCCAGCGTCACCAAGACGCCCAAGGACATGAATTACGACAATAACAGCGCCGATGGCGACAACATCACGATGCTGGTGATCGGGCAGCTCCAACCGGCAAGGACGTGGTTCTCACTGTTCGAGCGTGCGATGTATCACGGCACGAAGCTTGACCATGCGGTGGCCGAATCGCAGGGCGGCCTGCTCAAGGTCACCGATCCCGCCTCGCTCGGAGTGTTGCTGCGCAAGCGGAGCGATGCGGCGGCGACTGCGCCGGTTGGCGCAATCTTCAGCGCCGAGGGGCTGCACAGCCTTGAAGGCGACATCGCCAATCTCGACCGGCTCTATGCGGCGGGCATGCGGATGGCGAGCCTCACGCATTTCTTCGACAACGATCTGGCCGGATCGATGCATGGCGAAAGCAAAGCGGGAATGAGCGATCTGGGCCGCAGGACGGTGCGCCGCATGGAAGAGCTCGGCATGGTGATCGACATCGCCCATTGCAGCCGTGCCTGCGTCAAGGAAATCCTCGCCATGGCCCGCCGCCCGGTTGTCTCCAGCCACGGCGGCGTGCAGGCGACCTGCAAGGTCAACCGCAACCTTTCCGATCAGGAAATTCGCGGAGTGGCCGCCACCGGCGGAGTGATCGGGATCGGCTATTGGGATGGCGCGATCTGCTCCACCGATCCGCGCGCCGCGGCCCGGGCGATGAAGCATGTGCGCGACCTTGTCGGGATCGCGCATGTCGCGCTGGGGAGCGATTACGACGGGGCAACCACGGTGCGTTTCGACACGGCAAACCTCGTCCATGTCACGCAGGCCTTGCTGGACGAAGGCTTCACGCCCGAGGAAATCCGCGCCGTGATGGGCGAAAATGCGCTGCGGGTGCTGCGGCAGGGGCTCGCCCCGATGGCCAAGCCCAAGGGTGAAATCTGATGCGCTGGCTCGATCATCGCCGCCCCATTCCCGAGGCGCTGCGCGGCGCGATCATCGCGCTCGGCAATTTCGACGGGTTTCACCGGGGCCATCAGGCCGTGGCAGGCGAGGCGATCGGATGGGCCAAGGCGGAAGGCCGCCCCTCGATCATCGCCACCTTCGATCCCCACCCGGTGCGCTTCTTCCGTCCCGATGCGGCACCGTTCCGCCTGACGACGCTGGAGCAGCGGCAGGAACTCTACCTCGCCGCCGGCGCGACCGCGATGCTGGTGTTCCACTTCGATGCGGACCTCGCCGGGACGAGCGCGGAGGATTTCATCGCGAAAATCCTCATCGACCGCTTGGGCGCGCACGGGGTGGTGACGGGCGGCGATTTCACCTTCGGCAAGGGTGCCAAGGGCAATGTCGATCTGCTGCGCGACTTCGGCGGCAAACTCGGGCTGCAATCGCGGGTGGTCGAGGCGGTGAGCGAAGGCGAGGAGGTCGTCTCCTCCAGCCGCATCCGTCAGGCTTTGCGCGATGGCGATCCGCAGGAAGCCGCGCGCCTGCTCACCCGGCCTTTCGCGATCCGCGGCATCGTCGAGCATGGCGACAAGCGGGGCCGGACCATCGGCTATCCCACCGCGAACCTTGGGGTGGAGAATTACCTGCGCCCCAAATACGGCATCTACGCCGTCACGGGCCGCATCCTTGCGACCGGACAGGTGCTCCACGGCGCGGCCAATATCGGCATCCGCCCGCAGTTCGAACCGCCCAAGGAGCTGCTCGAACCCTATTTCTTCGACTTCTCCGGCGATCTGTATGGACAGGAAATCGAAGTCGCCTTCCATCACTACCTGCGCGGCGAGGCGAAGTTTGACAGCCTTGAGGCGCTGATCGAACAGATGGACAAGGACTGCGCGGAGGCGCGACGGCTCTTGTCCTCGCAATGACGAGTCTTTGCACTGGCAGCGCGAACGGCTAAGGCCCCGCGCAATATGACCGACGAGACCTCGCAGCGCGATTACCGGGACACCGTCTTCCTGCCGAAGACCGATTTCCCCATGAAGGCCGGCCTCCCTCAGAAGGAGCCGGGCATTGCCGCGCGCTGGGAAGCGATTGGCCTTTACGATGCGCTGCGTGAAAGCCGGAAGGGCCGCGAGAAGTTTATCCTCCACGATGGCCCGCCCTATGCCAATGGCGACATTCACGTGGGCCATGCGCTGAACCACATCCTCAAGGACATGGTCTGCCGCACCCAGAACCTCTTGGGCCGCGATGCGCCCTACGTGCCCGGCTGGGACTGCCACGGCCTCCCCATCGAATGGAAGGTCGAGGAGCAGTACCGCAAGGACAAGAAGGCCAAGCCCGTCCTGACCGGCGCGGGGCGCGACGAGGCGGCGGTCAAGGCCTTCCGCGACGAGTGCCGCGCCTATGCCCAGAAGTGGGTCGATACGCAGCGCGGGCAGCTGAAGCGCCTCGGCATCATGGGCGATTGGGACCACCCCTACCTCACCATGCAGAAGGAGAGCGAGGCGGTGATCGTCGCCGAGCTGCTGAAGCTGGCCGAGGCGGGGAACCTCTATCGCGGCTCGAAGCCGGTGATGTGGTCCCCGGTCGAACAGACCGCGCTGGCCGAGGCGGAGGTCGAATATGAGGACATCACCTCGACCCAGATCGACGTGGCGTTCGAGATTGTTGAATCGCCGATCCCCGAACTGGTCGGCGCCCACGCGGTGATCTGGACGACAACGCCGTGGACGATCCCGGTGAACCAGGCTTTGGCCTATGGGCCGGAGGTTGAGTACGGCCTCTACAAGCCGACTTTTCGAGCTGGTTCGTTCGAAGGGGAAGCTCCAAACGGCAAGCGTTTCACTTCGTGGGCGCACTCGGCAGTACTTCTTGCGAAGTCGCTTGAAGCGAGCGTTCGCGAGCGTTTCAAGGCGGCAAATGGATTCGAGCTCGAGTTGAACGAGCTTTGGTCGGGCAAAGGCAAAGACCTCGCCGGCACCCTCGCCCGCCACCCGATGCACCACCTCGGCGGGTTCTACGCGGCCCCGCGCCCGCTGCTGCCCGGCGACTTCGTCACCACCGATAGCGGCACCGGCCTCGTCCACATGGCGCCCGATCACGGCGAGGACGACTTCGAGCTGTGCAAATCGGCAGGGATCAATCCCGTCTTCGCGGTGATGGACGACGGGCGATACCGCGACGACTGGGGCTGGCTCGGCGCGGCGGACGAGCGGCGCATGAGCGTCATCAACCCCAAGTTCAACGCGCCCGACGGCCCGATCTGCTCGGACCTCAAGGAAGCAGGCGCGCTGCTCGCGGCGAGCGCGGACTACCAGCACTCCTACCCGCATTCGTGGCGCTCCAAGGCCAAGGTAATCTTCCGCTGCACGCCGCAGTGGTTCGTGCCGATGGACAAGCCTCTCCCCTCCCGCTTGCGGGAGGGGGCGGGGGTGGGCGCGTCCACAACCGACGGTGCCGAGACAGGCCCACCCCTGACCCCTCCCGCAGGCGGGAGGGGGACTTTGCGCGAAACCGCCATCGCCGAAATCGAGCGCGTCCAGTTCATCCCCGAAAAGGGCCGCAACCGCATCGGCGCGATGGTCGAAGGGCGACCCGACTGGGTGCTCTCCCGCCAGCGCGCGTGGGGCGTGCCGATCACTTTGTTCGTGCGGGCCGACGGCTCCTACCTTCAGGATCCCGAGGTCAACGCCCGCATCGTCGCGGCGGTGAATGCGGACGGCATGGACGCTTGGGAAACACGCAACAAGGCCGCCTTCCTCGGGCCCGATCACGACCCCGCGGAGTTCGAGATGGTCACCGACATTCTCGACGTGTGGTTCGATAGCGGCTGCACCCACGCCTTCGTGCTGGAATCGGGGCGCTGGCCGGAGCTGCAATGGCCTGCCAACCTCTACCTCGAAGGCTCCGACCAGCATCGCGGCTGGTTCCAGTCCTCGCTGCTGCAATCGGCTGCCACCCGCGGCCGTGCGCCCTACGATCAGGTTCTCACCCACGGCTTCACCATGGATGCCAAGGGCAAGAAGATGTCCAAGAGCCTCGGCAACACGGTCGATCCCTTGAAGGTGATGGAAACCTACGGCGCGGACATCATCCGGCTGTGGGCGCTTTCGGTGGATTTCACCGAGGATCACCGCATCGGCGATGAAATCCTCAAAGGCGTCGGCGACCAGTATAGGAAGCTGCGCAACACCTTCCGCTACCTGCTCGGCGCGCTTGACGGGTTCGGCGATGGCGAGCGGGTGGCGGTGGATGCCATGCCGGAACTGGAGCGTTATGTGCTCGGCCTGCTGGGCGACCTGGACGCCAAGCTGAAAGCGGCAGCGGAAGATTACGACTTCAACACCTACACCCGCCTGCTGGTCGACTTCTGCAACGAGGACCTTTCGGCGTTCTTCTTCGATATCCGCAAGGATGCGCTTTATTGCGACGGGCCGGATTCAGCCACGCGCAACGCCTATCGCACTGTGCTCGACCTGCTGTTCCACGCGCTGGTGCGCTATGCCGCGCCGTGCCTCGTGTTCACGGCGGAAGAGGTGTGGATGAGCCGCTATCCCGAGGAAAAGAGCGTCCACCTGCTCGAATGGCCGACCGTGCCGTTCGTCGATGCTGACCGCACCAAGTGGCACACGCTGAGAACCCTGCGCGATACCGTCAACGAAGCGATTGAGCCGCTGCGGCGCGACAAGACCATCCGTTCCAGCCTTGAAGCGGACGTCGTGGTGCCGGCCAGCGCCGTGCCCGAAGGCGTCTCGGACGAACAACTCGCCGAACTGTTCATCACCGCGACAGTCACCCGCGGGCAGGGCGACGGTGTGATCGTCACCAAGACCTCCCACGAAAAGTGCGCGCGCTGCTGGCGCCACCTGCCCGATGTGGCGGATGCCGCCTCGCTGTGCGGGCGCTGCGACAATGCGGTCGCGCAGCTGGATGCGGCTGCATGAACGGGCTTTTCACCCGTAACCGGCTGATCGGCCTCGTGCTGGCGGCGTTCGTGGCGATCGTCGATCAGGCGGTGAAGTGGTATGTGATCGGCCCGTTGCAGCTTCGGCAGGTGCGGCATATCGATCTGCTGCCGTTCTTCGACCTGACCTACACCGAAAACCGCGGCGTTTCCCTCGGCATGTTCGAGGCGAGCAGCATGGAAACGCGCTGGCTGCTGGTCGCGGTCACGGCGGCGATTGCGCTGGTCGTGCTGGTGTGGATGATGCGCGAAAAGCTGATGGGCGATATCGCGGGCCTCGCGCTGATCTGCGGCGGGGCGCTGGGCAATATCCGTGATCGGTTCGAACTTGGCTATGTCATCGATTTTGCCGACTTCCATATCGGGGGCTTCCGGCCCTTTCTGATCTTCAATGTCGCCGACGCCGCGATCACCATCGGCGTCGTCATTATCCTTGCCCGCAGCCTGCTGGTGCGCGACAAGGAGGATACACAAGCCGGGGACACCCCCCGCGGAGATGCCCAAGATGCGTAAGATTGCACCCCTGATCCTGCTGGCCGGCGCTTCGGCGATGCTGGCTGCCTGTGGCGGCGGCGGCGGCGTGTTCGACCGCGCTCGCCCCGATGAATTCGCTGTGCAGCGGCAGGCTCCGCTGGTGGTGCCGCCCGATTTCACGCTCACCCCGCCCGCGCCCGGCGCCCCGCGTCCGGCCGAAGGCACGGCCTCGGAACAGGCGCTCGAAGCCCTGTTCGGCGGCCCGGCGCCGCGCAGCCGGGTGGAGGCGAGCGTGCTCGACCGTGCAGGCCGCGCTGATCCGAGCATCCGCAGCCAGGTGGGCGACACGGGCACCAACACCGTCGCCAAGGGCCGCATCACCCGCGACATCATCGCCGCACCGGAAGGTGACGGGCAGTCGGCCAGCACGGTAATCCCGTCTTGAGTGGTGCACGCCATCCGGCGTGCGAAATCCTCGCTTACGCGGCCTGAAGGCCGCATCGCTGCGGGCGGCCGTTCGGCCTTGCGGTCGCTGCGCGACCGATACACGCGCTTTCTATGAGCGGGAGTCGACCTCTCAGTCTTCCCGCTCCCGGCTCACCAGCAGCTTGTCGATGCGGCGACCGTCCATGTCGACCACCTCGAAGCGCCAGCCCTGATCGTGGAAGTGTTCGCCTTCGTGGGGCAGCTTCTTCATCACCGACAGGGCATAGCCCGCTGCGGTGCCGAATTCGCGGTCCTCGCCATATTCCAGCCCGAGCCGGTCAGCCAGCGCATCGGCTGACAGCGAGCCGGACACCAGCAGCGAGCCATCCTCGCGCTCGACCACGCTCGGCAGGTCGCCATCATCGGAATCACTGGCGAAGTTGCCGACAATCGCGGTGAGCAGATCGACGGGGGTGACGATGCCTTCAAAGTGCCCGTATTCGTCGTGAACCACCGCCATTGCCACTTCAGCCGATTGCAGCACGCGCAGCGCGTCCATGGCATCAAGCTGGTCAGGCACCACCTCGACCTTGCGCATCATGTCGCGCAAGGCGACCCGGCGGCCCGCGACCAGCGCGGCCAGCACATCGCGCACCTTGACCACACCGATGATCGTATCGGGCGAACCGTCGGCAACCGGCAGCAGCGAATGCGAGGACGCCTCGATCGTCTCGCGGATCTGGTCGGTCCCGGCATCGGCCTCGATCCAGTCAACCTCGGTCCGGGGGGTCATCATCTCGCGCACCGGCCGCTCGGCAAGGCGGACGACGCCGGTGAGCAGCTGGCGCTGTTCATCCTCGATCACGCCCGAACGGGTCGCCTCGGCGAAGATCATCTGCAATTCTTCGGCAGTGACCCGGCCGGCATCGCCATCGCGGATGCCGAACAGGCGGATGATCGCCGCCGAACTGGAATCCAGCAGCCACACCAGCGGCGCGGCGGCCTTGGCAAGGAACGCCATCGGGCGGGCCATCACCAGCGACACCGGCACCGCGACCTGAAGGGCAAGCTGCTTGGGCACCAGCTCGCCGATGATCAGACTGAGATAGGTGGTGAAAGCGATCACCACGGCAAAGCCGGCCTCGTCGGCATATTCCTGCGGCAGGCCCAGGGCTGCCATCCGCTCTCCCACCGGGCCGCCAAGGCTCGCCCCGGAATAGGCGCCATTGATGATGCCGATCAGCGTGATGCCGATCTGCACGGTCGACAGGAACTTGCCCGGTTCCGCCGCCAGCGCGATGGCGATCCGCGCCGCACGCGACCCGGCTTCCGCCTTGGCTTCAAGCGCGCTGGTCTTGGCGCTGACGATGGCAAGCTCGGACATCGCGAACACGCCGTTGAGCACGACAAGCGCGAGGATAATGGCAAGGTCGGTCCAGGGAAAAGGTGTCACGCCCCTTGCGCTAGCACAATCCGGCCAAGTTGCCAGCAGGGCAGCTGCGGCAAAGACTGAACACAGGCCTGCCTGCTTGTTCAACATGGGTCAAGGAAGCGCGGCCCAAGTGCGCCTAGTCCCAGCGGAGCGACGTCTTGCCGCCACACAGGCGGCGTGGCATCGTCTCCGAGACAGGAAGAGGGAGGCAAGAATTATGAATATCGCGCGCATTCTGAAGACCGGCACGGCGGCGGTGGCCCTGCTCGGCATGACCACCGCCTGCGTGACCGACCCGAACACCGGCGAAAAGAAAATCTCGCGCACCGCGATCGGCGTGGGCCTCGGCGGCACGCTCGGCTATCTGCTGGGCGGTGCGATCGGCGGCGACACCGGGCGCATCATCGGTGCAGGGATCGGCGGGTCGGCAGGGGCCGTGATCGGCAAGCAGTATGATGACCAGATCAAGGAACTGAAGGAACAGACCGCCGGCAGCGGCGTCGATGTCGAACAGATCGGCGATCAGGAAGCGATCCTCGTGCGCCTGCCTGACGGTGTGACCTTCGCGACCGGATCGGCGGCGATCAATCCGGGCTTTCAGGATACGCTGAACTCGGTTGCGGACACGCTGATCAAGTATCCCAACAGCCTGATCGACGTTTACGGCTTCACCGACACCACCGGCTCTCCGGCGACCAACCAGCGCCTGTCCGAACAGCGCGCGCAGGCGGTGGCGGATTACCTCGCCGCGCGCGGCGTAGCGCGGGCGCGCATGGCGACCAAGGGCTTCGGCGAGCAGTATGACTATCTGCGCGTCAAGACCGGCGACAACATCAATGAACCTTTGAACCGCCGGGTCGAGATCAAGATCATCCCGGTCAGTCAGGCCGACGTTCAGGCCGCACGCGCTGGAAATTGAATAGAGCGGGGGCGCCTCCGCATCCTCGCTCACGCGACCTTCGGTCGCATCGCTGCGGGCGCGCAGTCGCTTGCGGGCCGCCCCTGAGGGCGGCCCGTTTGCCTTCTGCCTGGGAAAGCCTTGAGGATTAACGCAGCGCCTCGGCGCGTTCGGCGAGTCGCTCCACCGCAGCGGCATGGATCGCAGGCGAGCATACCAGCACGCCGAAATCCCTCGGGTCGTGTTTGTTGTAGGCCAGTGGGCGCCCGAAAGCGTCAGTCACTTCCGCACCCGCCTCGCGCGCGATCAGCGTGGCGGCGGCGATGTCCCACTCATAACCCCAGCGCAACGTGGCGACGAGGTCCGCACGGTCATCGGCAACCATCGCGATTCGCAGCGCGATCGAATTGGGCTGTTCGACAGTGACGAGGTCGCTGTCTTCCTTGGGCAGGCTGTGCGTCGGCACCCGTGCCCCGGCAAAGGTGCTGCGGGTGCTGGCGCGGATCGGCTGACCGTTGAGCGTCGCACCCTGCCCGGCGACCGCGATCCACTCCTCCTCGCGCGCCGGAGCGGCGAGCATGCCGATCAGCGGGCGCCCGGCGCTCACCAGCGCCACCGACACCGCCCAGCCGGGCCGGCCGGCCACGAAATCGCGGGTGCCGTCGATCGGATCGACCAGCCAGATCAGGCCGCTTTGGGTGCGCGCCTTGTCGTCGGCAGTTTCTTCGGAAAGCCACGCGGCCGAGGGCAGCAGGCGCGCCAGCTCGCGCTTGAGGAAGCGGTCAACCTCCAGATCAGCCTCGCTCACCGGGCTGCCCGGGGTCTTGTCCCAGCTGTGCAACGCATGCCCGGCCCCCGGCCAGCGCGAAAGGGCAATCCTGCCCGCCTCGCGGACGATGGCCTGAAGGTGCGACCTGTCAATCATGTGAGGCTTGCTGTTGCCCCTGCACAGGGCACTTTTCAAGAGGGACGATCCGTGCTTAGGCCCCGCGTGGACGAACCTCTCCCCGTAGAATGCATTGAAGGGATCGATACGCAATGAACGTTCACGAATATCAGGCCAAGGAACTGCTCGCCAAGCACGGGATCGCGGTGCCCGCGGGCCATGCTGCGCTGAGCGTCGAAGAAGCGGTCGAGGCCGCCAAGAAGCTCCCCGGGCCGCTTTATGTGGTGAAGGCGCAGATCCACGCCGGTGGCCGCGGCAAGGGCAAGTTCAAGGAACTGCCCGCCGACGCCAAGGGCGGCGTGCGTCTCGCCAAGAGCCTTGAGGAAGTGGAAGCCCACGCCAAGGAAATGCTCGGCAACACGCTGGTCACCATCCAGACGGGCGATGCGGGCAAGCAGGTCAACCGGCTCTACATCACCGACGGCGTCGACATCGCCAAGGAATACTACCTCTCGCTGCTGGTCGACCGCGCGACGGGCCGTGTCGCCTTCGTGGTTTCGACCGAGGGCGGGATGGACATCGAGACCGTGGCGCATGACACGCCCGAGCTGATCACCACCTTCTCGATCGACCCCGCGCAGGGCTTCCAGCCGCACCACGGCCGCGCCGTGGCCTTCGCGCTGAAGCTCCAGGGCGATCTCAACAAGCAGGCGCAGAAGCTCGCCAAGCAGCTGTATGACGCCTTCCTCGCCACCGATTGCGAGATGCTGGAAATCAACCCGCTGGTCGAAAGCGAAGACGGCAAGCTGCTGGTGCTCGACGCCAAGATGAGCTTCGACGGCAACGCCCTCTACCGCCACCCCGACATCGAAGCCCTGCGCGACGAGACCGAGGAAGACCCGGCGGAAGTCGAAGCCAGCGAATATGACCTCGCCTACATCAAGCTCGACGGCAACATCGGCTGCATGGTCAACGGCGCAGGCCTCGCCATGGCGACGATGGACATCATCAAGCTGAACGGCGCCTTCCCGGCGAACTTCCTCGACGTGGGCGGCGGCGCCACCACCGAGAAGGTGACGGCGGCCTTCAAGATCATCCTCAAGGACCCGGCGGTCGAGGGCATCCTCGTCAACATCTTCGGCGGGATCATGAAGTGCGACGTGATCGCCAACGGGATCGTGCAGGCGGCCAAGGACGTGAACCTCCAGGTTCCGCTGGTCGTGCGCCTCGAAGGCACCAACGTGGCCGAAGGCAAGGCGATCCTCGCCAATTCGGGCCTCGCGATCGTGCCCGCCGACAACCTTGGTGACGCCGCGCAGAAGATCGTCGCGGAAGTGAAGAAGGCGGCCTAAGCCTCCCTTCGCGCACAAGTATCGAAAGCCCCCGCCGGTTCGCGCCGGCGGGGGTTTTTCGTTGCGTTCAATGCGAAGGGCCGGGCTCTGGCAGGTCAGGCGGTGTGGAGTCCATGTAGGTCAGCCAGTTGCGCCAGATGACGCGGGTGCGTTCGTCGGTCCGCGCGATGCGGCACGACAGATCCATGATGGTGCGGATCGAGCCTTCTTTCCAAGCCTCGTAAATCGCCCCGCACTCAGTGTCGGCATAGCGAGTGAACGCCGCATCGCTTGCCTTGATCTGCGCCACCAGTTCGGTCTGGTCATTATGCCGGGCGACCGCCGCGGCAAGGTAGCGGTTCTTGCGCGCGGTCGAGCGTTCGAGGACGGCGGCAACACATTCGTTCATCTCGATCGTGGAGCCGTCACAATCGGAGAAGCCTTCAGACCGCGCCGCCCGGTCGAAACGGAACAGCAGCTCCCTGGGCTCGGGCGCATCGCTCTTCATCCGCACCGCCACCACCAGCTTGTCCGGCCCGTCGCAGCGCAGCGTGAGCGCCTGAAACTGCGCAAGGCAGTGCTCCACCCCCAGAAGGCGGAAGGTCACCATCCCGTCCTTCTCCTCCCAGCCGGTCAGATCAGGATTGAAATGCTTGAGCTTGAGCACAAGGCTGCCGCCCTCCTCCATGATCTGCATGTGTTCGGTGAACATGATCCCGCCCTCGGCGGTTTGCTGGATGAAGGTGCCGACCATGGCGGTGCCCGTCCGCGGCAGCCAGCTTTCGGTGGCAGGTGCGCGCTCGATCCCTTCACCCTGCCACAGGCCTTCAAGCCACCACATCTGGTCGATCGTGGCAGGCGGCGATGGGAACGCTGCCCCCTCCACCCGTGTCTCCTGCGCAGCCAGCGGCACCGCAGCGATCAGCGCCAGACCCGCCATCCATAGCATTTTTATCATCGCGTCATCCCTCCCCGGCTGCGGACGTATCTGAGGGGTGCAGGGCGGTAAAGCACTGGCGATATGAAGGCTTGACCTGCCCGTGCCGGACCGCAAGGGGGTGGGCACGTTTTCGGCCCTCTGCGCCGCCCGCCTCGCTTGACGTTTACGTAAACGCAAGCTAGGCGGGCGCCCAAGGACCGGAAGGTCACGTGATTCTTTGAGAGGAAGGACAAGCCCCATGAAGATCCTCGTCCCCGTCAAGCGGGTGATCGATTACAACGTCAAGCCGCGGGTCAAGGCCGACGGCACGGGCGTTGACCTTGCCAACGTCAAGATGAGCATGAACCCGTTCGACGAGATCGCGGTCGAGGAAGCCATCCGCCTCAAGGAGAAGGGCGCGGCGACCGAGATCGTCGCCGTGTCGATCGGTCCGGCCAAGGCGCAGGAAACCCTGCGCACCGCGCTCGCCATGGGTGCCGACCGTGCGATCCTCGTGGAAACCGAGGAAGAGGTCGAGCCGCTGGCCGTCGCCAAGATCCTCAAGGCGATTGCTGACGAAGAGCAGCCCGGCCTCGTCATCCTCGGCAAGCAGTCGATTTCGGATGATTCGAACCAGACCGGGCAGATGCTCGCCGCGCTGATGGACCGTCCGCAGGGCACCTTTGCCAACACCGTTGCTGTCGAAGGCGACTCGGTCGTGGTGAAGCGCGAAGTCGATGGCGGCTTGCAGACCGTGAAGCTGGCCATGCCCGCGATCGTCACCACCGACCTGCGCCTCAACGAGCCGCGCTATGCCTCGCTGCCCAACATCATGAAGGCCAAGCAGAAGCCGCTCGCGACCAAGACCCCGGGTGATTACGGCGTCGACATCGCCCCGCGCCTCAAGACCCTCAAGGTCGCCGAGCCGCCGGTGCGTCAGGCCGGCATCAAGGTCGCCGACGTCGCGGAACTGGTCGAGAAGGTCAAGGCGCTCGGCATCGCCTGAGCCTGCCACGGTATTTGAGAGGTTATTCCCATGAAGACTCTGGTTCTCGTCGAACATGACAACACCAAGGTGCAGGACGCCACGCTGGCCGTGGTGACCGCCGCCGCGAAGCTCGGTGAAGTGCACCTGCTGGTCGCGGGCCACAATTGCGGCGCGGTGGCCGAGGCTGCCGCCAAGATCGCCGGCGTCGGCAAGGTCCACGTCGCGGACGACGCTGCTTACGCCAACGGCCTCGCCGAAAACGTCGCCCCGCTCGCCGCTGCGCTGATGGCCGATCACGACGCCTTCCTCGCCGCGGCCACCACGCAGGGCAAGAACGTCGCCCCGCGCGTCGCTGCTCACCTTGATGTGATGCAGGTCAGCGAAATCCTGTCGGTTGAAGGCCCCAAGACCTTCACCCGCCCGATTTATGCCGGCAACGCCATCGCCACGGTCGAATCGACTGATGCCAAGCTGGTGATCACCGTGCGCGGCACCGCCTTTGAAAAGGCCGCCACTGAAGGTGGTTCGGGCACCATCGAAGCTGTCAGCGGCCCCGGCGACGCGGGCACGTCCAGCTTCGTCAGCTCGGAAATCGCCAAGAGCGAACGTCCGGAACTGACCAGCGCCAAGATCATCGTCTCGGGTGGCCGTGCGCTGAAGGACGCGGAAACCTTCGAGGCGACCATCACCCCCCTCGCAGACAAGCTTGGCGCCGCCATCGGTGCGAGCCGTGCGGCGGTCGATGCGGGCTATGTGCCGAACGACTACCAGGTCGGCCAGACCGGCAAGATCGTCGCGCCGGAAGTCTACTTCGCCATCGGCATCTCGGGCGCGATCCAGCACCTTGCCGGCATGAAGGACTCCAAGGTCATCATCGCCATCAACAAGGATGAAGACGCCCCGATCTTCCAGGTCGCGGATATCGGCCTTGTCGCGGACCTCTACGCGGCGGTGCCGGAGCTGACCGGGGCGCTGTAAGCGTTTCATCGCAAACGCCTTTATTCTGAAGCGAACCTCCGGCAGTCTGGCATGACTGTCGGAGGTTTTTCTTATGCGTCGCACTCTGCTTGCCCTCGCCGCCCTGTCCGCTGCGGTTCCTGCCCACGCCGCCCCGGTGGTGCTCACGCCCAGCAGCCCGTGGAATGTCGATTATGCCGACGAGAAGTGCCGCCTTGTCCGCACCTTCGGGGAGGGCGAGGACCGGCACCTGCTCGCCTTCCAGCAATATTGGCCTGCGAGAAAATTCGGGATGACCGTTGCCGGAAGCGGGTTTGACGGCTTCGTCAGCGGGGCGCGGACCGATCTGCGTCTGTTCGAAGGGCATGAACCGATCCGCTCCGAGCCCTTCGCAGGGAAAGTGGAAACCTTCGGAGATGCGGTGATCTACTCCAACCTTGCCTTCAAGCAGAGCGAGGAAGCGACCGATCAGAGTGCGGCGACAGGCGCGGTGCCTTTGATCGACACCGCTTTTGCCGGGCAGGTGCGGTTTCTCGAATTCCGTCAGCGAAGCAAGCAGGTGCGGCTCGAAACGGGGTCGATGGATGCCGCTTTCGAGGTCCTCAACCAGTGCACGATGGATCTGCTGCGTCAGTGGGGGCTTGATCCCGAACAGCACCGGACAGCGCGCAGCGGGCCGGAATGGCTCAACCGCGATGCGCTGGTCCGGCGGATCGTGGCAAATTACCCGCGTGAAGCCTCGGCGCAGGGCGAACAGGGCATCATGCAGATGCGCGTGATTGTCGCCGCTGACGGTTCGGTGGAAAGCTGCACGATGCTTAAGGCGACCAATACGACGCAGCTCGAATCCCCGGCTTGCGAAGTCATGCAACGTGCAAAGTTCGAACCGGCGCGGGATGCTGCGGGGCAACCGTTCCGGTCGTTCTACGCGACCGTCATCACCTATGTGATCAGCTGACGCCCCCTCACAGAACCGTGGTGAGGAAATGCAGCGTCATCCCCACCAGCCCGCCCACCAGCGTGCCGTTGATGCGGATGAACTGGAGGTCGCGGCCCACGGCGCCTTCGACGCGGTTGGTGATTGTCACCGCGTCCCAGCGCTTGACCGTTTCTGACACCAGCCGGACGATCTGATCGCCATAACGGGTGGCAACGCCCACCATGGTGCGGCGGGCAAAGCGGTTGATCTGCTGCTGGAGCCGTTCGTCCTGCTGGAGCGCCTGCCCCAGCTCCGCCAGCATGTTGCGCATTTCCGCGCCCATTGCGCTTTCCGGATCGCGCGCGCGGCGGATCAGCGATTGGCGGATGCGTTCCCACACGCCCATCCACCACACCGCCACAGCGGGGTTGGCGATCAGATCGCGCTTCATGTCTTCCACCTTGGCGCGGGTGGCCGGATCGTGCTGCAAATCCTGCCCGAGCTTCGCCAGCCCTTCCTCGATCTTGCCGCGCAAGGGGTGATCGGGGTTCACCAGCACCTCGGCGAGCAGCTTATACAGCCCGTCGAGCACGCTGGAGGAAATGGTCTTGTCGATCCCCGCCCAGCGCAGCACGCCCGAAACGCGCTGGTGGATGATCTCGCGGATGGTATCTTCGTTGTCCTCCAGCGTCAGGCCCGCCCAGCGCACGAACCCATCGATCAGCGGCTGGTGGCGCTTGTCGACCATGGCGCTTTCGATCATCCGGCCCGCCAGCGGTGCGATGTCGAGCTTGGCGAGCTGCCCGGCAAGGCCAGCGCGCACCTGATTGCCGAGCCGGTCGGGATCGAGGGATTCGAGCACTTCGGCCAGCATCTCCGCCGCTCCGCTCGTGATGCGCGAGCGTTCGTCCTCGCCGCCTCTCTCGGGCGAAGCGGCCAGAAATTCGCCCGCCGCCTTGGCGATGTTCATCCCCGCCATCCGCCGCGCGACCACGGCGGGGGTAAGGAAATTCTCGCGCAGGAAGGCCGCCATCGTATCGGCGATGCGGTCCTTGTTTTCGGGGATGATCGCGGTGTGCGGGATCGGCAGGCCGAGCGGATGGCGGAACAGCGCGGTGACCGCGAACCAATCCGCCAATCCGCCGACCATCGCCGCTTCGGCAAATGCGTGGACATAACCCCACGCCGGGTGGCCGGTGGTGGCAAGACCATGCGTGGCAAGGAAGATCCCGGCCATCGCCGCCAGCATTCCGGTTGCTGTCCAGCGCATCCGCTTGGCGCGGTCGACCGTCAGCGGCTGGCCGCCGAGCGTGAGGGGCCTCAGGGAACGCTTAGCCATGCGGACCATCTTAGCGCGGCAAGGGCGTGCCAGTCACGCTTTAACCGGCCCTGCCCCAACCGCTCATTCAGCCGGTTCGGCGCCGGGCGGCAGACGCCGCGCCGGGATGGCGGCCGGTTTGCCGGGGAACGGCAGATCCGGCTCACCCTCGCCGTGCGGGCGCGTGTCGTCTCCGGGCTTGTAGGTCAGCATCCGCGAACGCAGCCACGGACCGACGCGCTTTTCAAAGCCATCGGCAAGGCTGAAGCCCGCCGGCACGATCAGCAGCGTGAGCAGCGTCGAAAGCACCAGCCCGCCAATCACCACAATGCCCATCGGCTGGCGCCACGCCCCGTCACCCGACAGCGACAGCGCCACCGGCACCATCCCCGCAGTCATCGCCACGGTGGTCATCACGATCGGCTGGGCGCGCTTGTGCCCGGCATCGAGGATCGCATCGAGCTTGTCCACGCCCTTGTTCATCTCCTCGATCGCGAAGTCGATCAGCAGGATTGAGTTCTTCGAGACGATGCCCAGCAGCAGCAGAATGCCGATATAGACCGGCATCGAATTGGGCTGGCCCAGCAGCCAGATCAGCAGCACGCCCCCTAGCGGCGCAAGCGCCAGCGAGGTCATGTTGACCAGCGGGCTCATCAACCGCTTGTAGAGCAGCACCAGCACCGCAAACACCAGCAGCACCCCGGCCAGGATCGCGATGATCAGGTTGGTGACCAGTTCGGCCTGCCATGCCTCTTCACCCACCACATCGCGGATCACGCCAAGCGGCAGGTTCTGGAGCACCGGCAGGGCATCGATCTGCGCCTGCGCATCGCCCTTGAGCACGCCCGAGGCAAGGTCAGCCCCCACCAGCACGCGGCGGTTCTGATTGTAACGCTGGATCGCGGTCGGGCCGGAACCGAAGCTGATATCGGCCACCCGGCTCAGCGGCACGGACCCGCCATTGGCAAGCGGCACCGGCAGGTTTTCAATGGTGCGGAAATCACTGCGGGCTTCTTCTGACAGGCGCACCACGATCGGGATCTGACGGTCCGACAGCGAGAAACGCGCCGCATTCTGCTCGATCTCGCCCAGCGTCGCGATGCGGATCGTCTGCGACAAGGCAGCGGTGGTCACGCCCAGTTCGGCGGCGATCTTGTCACGCGGGGTGATGATGATCTCGGGCCGGTTGAGATCGGCGCTGACCCGCGGGGCAACAAGGGACTTCAGGCCCTTCATCTCCTCGACCAGCCGGGTCGCGGTCTGATCGAGCAGCACGGGATCGCTGCCCGCCAGCATCACGGTCATGTCGCGGCCCGAACCGAACCCGCTCGATTGCGACTGGAAGCGCACGCGCGCATCCGGGAAGCTGGCCAGCTTGGGCGCAAGCTGGCGTTCGAACTCGATCGAGGAGCGCGCACGATCTTCCTTGAGCTTGACGAAGATCGACGAGCTTTCGCCCAGCCGGATACGTTCCAGCAGGCGCTCAACCTCGGGCTCCTGACGAAGCTGATCGGCGATCGCGTTGACCACGCGCTTGGTCTCGGCCAGCGTGGTGCCGGGGACCATCTCGATTTCGACGCGGCTGTTCTCGTCATCGATCGAAGGCTGGAACTGGCCGGGGATCTGCCCGAACAGCACAATCGTGATCAGCAGCGAAAACCAGCCGATGCCCAGCATCCACACGCGGTGGTCGTAGAAACGCGCCGTCATCCAGCGGGTGTTGCGGGCGAAATTGCTGTTGCCGGCGGCGGGCCATTCGATCGCCCGGAAGGTGGCGAAAGCGGCAAGGAACGACAGCAGCGAAACGGTCAGCACGATCACCACTTCGAACAGCTTGGCGACCAGCGTGTGGACGATGGAATTGCTGTCAGCCTGCACGGCGGTGGCAATCTGCTTGTGGACTTCAAGGCCCAGCAGGCCCTTCCACAGCGGCGCTACGCTTAACCATTCGGCGATCTTGGCCGAGACCATGCCCGTCGAAAGCTCGAACAGCGTCAGCGCCGGCACCGCCAACAGCACAATCACCGCCAGAAGCAGCGTCAGCACATAGAAGGCGCGGTGGCGGGGGCCATCCAGCCCGGCGCGGCGCACCGCCATCTTGCCGGTGTCGAGCGTCCAGGCAAGCACCCGCATATAAGTATCGAGCGCCGGTCCGCCGCCATGTTCGGCATGGCCCTTGGCCTTGAGGAAATAGGCGGCCATCAGCGGCGTGATCATGCGCGCAACCGCAAGGCTCATCAGCACCGCGACCACCACGGTGATCCCGAAGTTCTGGAAGAACTGGCCCGACACGCCCGGCATGAGGCCGACCGGCAGGAACACCGCGACGATGCAGAAGCTGGTCGCCACCACCGGCAGGCCGATCTCGTCCGCGGCGTCGATGCTCGCCTGATAGGCGGTCTTGCCCATGCGCATGTGGCGCACGATGTTCTCGATCTCCACGATCGCATCGTCGACCAGCACGCCGGCCACCAGCGCCAGTGCCAGCAATGACAGGAAGTTGAGGTTGAACCCGAGCAGGTCCATGAACCAGAAGGTCGGGATCGCCGACAGGGGAATGGCGACCGCGCTGATAAAGGTCGCGCGCCAGTCCCGCAGGAACAGGAACACCACCACCACCGCCAGCACCGCGCCTTCGAACAGCGCCCAGATCGACGAATTGTACTGCTGGCGGGTGTAGGTCGTATTGGTCGACAGCTTGATGAACGCGATACCCGGATTTTCCTCCTCGATCTTGTCCATCTCAGCGAGAGCGGCGTCATAAACCGTGAGGTCGGACGCGCCGCGCGCACGGCTCATGGCGAAGTTGACGACTTCCTTGCCATTGACCTCGCTGATCGAGGTGCGTTCGGAATAGCCGTCCCGCACCTTGGCGATATCGGCAAGACGCACGGTGCGCCCCCCGCCCAGCTGGATCTGGGTCTGCGACAGCTGGTAGGCGGTGTCGGAATTCCCAAGCACGCGCAGCGACTGCCGGGTGCCGCCAATCTCGGCCAGACCGCCTGCCGCATCCAGATTGCTCTGCCGCAGCACGGCGTTGATCTGGGAGGCGGTGACCCCGAAGGACTGCATCCGCGCCGGATCGAGGATCACCTCGATCTGCCGGTCCACCCCGCCAAAGCGGCTGACTTCGGCCATACCGGGGATCTTCAGCAGACGCTTGGCGACCGTATCGTCAATGAACCAGCTAAGCTGTTCCACCGTCATGTCGTCAGCCTCGACCGCGACATAGCCGATCGGCTCACCCACCACGTTGACCTTGTTGACCTGCGGTTCGAGGATGCCGTCGGGCAGCGACCCGCGCACGCCGTCAATCGCGGTTTCCACCTCGTTCACGGCCTCGATCAGGTTGGTCCCGATCTCGAATTCGACAAAGGTCTGCGAGCTGCCTTCGCGGGCGGTTGACTGGATCGAATCCACCCCCGCGATCGAACGCAGCGCGCTTTCGACACGCTGCGTGATCTGGTTCTCGATTTCGGTCGGGGACGCGCCGGGCTGGGCAATCACCACCCGCACTGCCGGAAATTCGACATCCGGATTGTTGGTCACATCCATCCGCCAGAAGCTGACGATCCCGGCGATCAGCAAGGCGGTGAAGAACACCAGCGGAATCACCGGATTGCGGATCGACCAGGCCGAGATGTCGCGAAGTGCCATGAAAGTCCTGCCTGTGCTGTGCCGTTCGCGGCCCTTCCTCCAGATACGCGCAAGCCCGCGTGGAGGATGGGCGGATTACTTCTTGAGTGCCTGCGGGTTGACGGTTTCGCCGGGGTTGAGGAACCCGCCCGCCTTGAGCACAATGCGCTCCTTGCCGGTCAGACCTTCGGTAATGGCAATGCCATTGGGGGTCACCGCGCCGGTCTTGACCGGACGGCGCACCGCCTTGTTGTCATCGCCCACGACATAGACATAGCTGCCGTCTTGATCGGCCTGCACCGCGCTTTCGGGCAGGACGGTGGCGGTGAAGCTGCCGCTGCTGATCCGCGCGGTGGCAAAGCCGCCGGACCGCAGCGCCGGGGCAAACGACAGCGCGATACGCGCCGTGCCCTGCCGGGTGGCCTGATCGATCACCGGAGAAAGCTGCCAGATCTGGCCCTTGAAGCTCTGATTCGAACCGGTCGGCGTGATGGTCGCCATCGTTCCGACCGACATCTTGGCGAGCTGTTCTTCCGAAAGCTGGGCGAGCATTTCCATCTCGCCGCCGCTGGCAATGGTGAACAGCGCCGGAGTCCCCGCACCGACCGTCTGCCCCGGTTCGACATTGCGGGACAAGACATAGCCGCTCGCGGGCGCGATGATGTTGAGCCGCTGGTTGCGGGCGCGCTGTTCGCCCAGCTGCGCCTGCGCCACCTTGACGCGGGCTGCGGCAGCATCGCGGGTTGCGGTCAGCCGGTCGACATCGGCCTTGGACACGAAGCCGCGCTCCACCAGCTGGAGCGCACGATCGAGATTGGCCTGCGCCAGCTTGGCATCGGCCCGCGCCACTTCGATCTGCGCGGCCTGCGCTTCGGCCTGCTGAACCTGCACCGAACGGTCGATCACTGCCAGCACCTGCCCGGCCTCGACCCAGTCACCGGCATCGACCGTGACGCGCAGCACCTGCCCGCCTTCACCGACCACGCCCACCGGCATCGGGCGGCGCGCAGCCAGCGTGCCGGGCGCTTCGATTTCGCCGGCAACCATGGTGGTGCCCGGCGTGACGACTGTGACGGAAGGCGCCTGCGAATTGTCGTCATCGGCCGGGGCAGGCTCACCGCCCGCCAGCGCGAAATAGGCTGCAATCGCCAGCAGCAGGCCGAACAGGCCCAGTCCACCGACAAGCAGCCAGCGCGGAATGGCAGGCGCACCCAACGGGCGCACACCGGCGCGTTCGGCCGCGTAATCGGCGTTCACCCCTTCGGCGGCATCGGCCCTGATCGTCGTCTCGTAATTCATTGCCATTCCCTCACAGGACCGGAATCGCGCGCGCCCACGCCCCCGCCCTGAGTGTGTTACTTGCCTAAGTCACCAAGTGCAACGTCTGATAGAATGTCCGCCGCTTGCCCGCAACTTGCGCATCGACCGATGACGTCAAGGCCTAGACGAAGGGCGCAAGCTCCGGTTCCGGGGGCATCAAGCAAGACGTGCCGCGAATCGCCAAAGGCCCGCAACGCCTTGGGGCGGTGCGGGCCTTTGCTTGTGCCTTGAAAGCGGCAGGACGAGCCGTGCTCGCGGCGGATCAATACTTGAGCTGGCGCTCGTAGAGATCGCGGTAGTGCTGAATCTTGGTGACGCGCAGCCCGTGCATCCCCGACCGGTCAACCGCACGCTGCCACGAGGCAAATTCCTCAAGCGTCAGCCCATAACGCGCTAGCGCTTCATCGAGCGTCAGCAGCCCGCCGTTCACGGCAGCCACAACCTCGGCCTTGCGCCGCACCACCCAGCGCTTGGTCTGGGGCGAGGGCAGGTCGGCAAGGGTCAGCGGCTCACCGAGCGGACCGATCACCTGTGCGGGGCGGATATCCTGGTTCTCAATCATCACATGTCTCTCGCAGCGCCGCGGGGCGCGTCGGATCGGGGTCCTGTCGCACTGTCCGGGCGGTTTGCATCGCTGGCATCGACCATGGCACTCCGACCTTTAGATTGACCTAAACCATCAGGGTTAACGACGGGTTCGTTATCATCGAGAAGTGCAAAATAGCTGGCCGCCGCATCACCGAAGCTGGCCGCGACCGCCTCGATCGGGGCCTGACTTTCGGTGCGCAGCAGCAGCCTGAGATCGCGCGCGGCGTTGAGCCTGGCGGTCAGCTCGCTCCATTCGAAGGCGCGCAGAGCCTCGCCCGCCCGCCGCGCCGGCGCCCCGGCGAATCGCTCGTCCGCGCCGACACCTGCGCCGACAATGCCGTGCAAACGCGCACGCTCCGCGGCGGTAAGGCCGCCCGAAAACGCATCGGCACGCGCTGAAATGGGCTTTGCTTTCTCGAACATCATTGCCCTTGATAACCCGAGTGCGTCAAAATCCGGTAAACTGCCACGTTACACGGCTTAGGATTTGTGCTGGCCGGGGCAGCAAGGACAGCCCCACTGGCGAGGATGGCAAAGCATCGCTATATGCGCCCCCACCTCATGGAAACGTCTGCCCCCCTCGCCGCCGGCCCCCTGACCGGGCCCGATGCCGCCGCGCTGTTCGATCTGCCCCGCCCGGCGGCGCAGTGCCGGATTGTCGTGGCGATGAGCGGCGGGGTCGACAGCTCGGTGGTCGCCGCCCTCGCCCATGCCAGCGGGGCGGAGGTGATCGGCATCACGCTCCAGCTTTACGATTACGGCGCGGCGACAGGCCGCAAGGGCGCGTGCTGTGCGGGCGATGATATCCGCGACGCGCGCGCCGTGGCCGACCGGTTGGGCATTGCGCATTATGTCTTCGACCATGAAAACGCCTTCCGCGAGGAGGTGGTCGAACAGTTCGCCGACGAATATCTCGCCGGACGCACGCCGGTTCCCTGCATCCGCTGCAACATGGGGCCGAAATTCACCGACCTGTTCCGCATGGCGCGCGAACTGGGCGCGGATTGCCTTGCCACCGGGCACTATGTCCGCCGGGTTACGGGAGAGGCCGGCGTGGAACTGCACCGCGCCTTCGATCCGGCGCGCGACCAGTCCTACTTCCTTTATGGCACCACCGAAGCGCAGCTCGATTATCTGCGCTTTCCCCTGGGCGGGATGCCCAAGCCGCAGGTGCGCGAACTGGCCGAATCGGCGGGGCTGCGCAACGCGGCCAAGCCGGATTCGCAGGACATCTGCTTCGTGCCCGATGGCAATTACGCCAAGATCGTCACCAAGGTGCGGCCCGAAGGCGCGGCACCGGGTTCGATCGTCCACGCCGCGACCGGCGCGGTGCTGGGCGAACACAAGGGCATTGTGCACTTCACCGTGGGGCAGAGGAAGGGTCTGGAGATCGGCGGGCAGCCCGAACCACTCTATGTCATCGGCCTCGACGCCCCGTCGAAGGAAGTGCGGGTCGGACCGAAGCGGATGCTGGCGGTCTCTGCGGCGCGCCTGACCGAGACGAACCGCATCGGCCCCCTGCCCGATGCGCCGCTGACGGCGAAGGTGCGCAGCCTTGCCAAGCCCGTCCCGGTGACGCTCGAAGGGCCACTGGGCGATGGCGCGGCGGTGACGATCCGCTTTGCCGAACCCGAATTCGGCGTCGCCCCCGGACAGGCGGCGGTGATCTATGCGGGCGACCGGGTGGTCGGCGGCGGCTGGATCGATTCGACCGAGAAAGTTGCAGCCTGAGGCAGCTTGACCCGTGTCAGCCCCCGCCTTGACCCCTGCTTGCCCCGCCTCAGGCTAGCCTGAAATCCACTGTTTCACGTGAAACATCGCCGGGCGGGCAGGCCTCACCCCTCCCACGGCTCCAGCACGCAGCCATAGCCCTTGCGATAGGTGGCGGTGGCGCTTGCGACCAGCGGGAAACGGGCGGTGACGCTTTGGGTTTCGTCATCCTCGACCAGCGTGACCAGTTCCATGCCGGCCAGCTTGTCCTTGGCGCAATCGTCCAGCGGGCGGCCCGCGACATAGCGGCAAGAACAGGCCACCCGCGCCGAATAGGCCGATGCAATGCTGCCATAACCGCCGATCGGTTCGCGAAAGGCAAGGGCCGTGCCCCCCACGACAGCGGCGATGATCGCGAGCAGCCACAGGCCCCAGCGCCGGCCGGTCCGGGTGCGTGCGGATGCAGGTGATTTCGCCATTGCCAAGCCTTCGTGCTTCGGGGAATGAGGGCGCGATGACCCTGCCAGCCGCCGTCCTTAACCGCGCGTTTCCCCTCGCGCCAGCCCTGCTTATGCTTGCCGCCTGCGGGTCGGCGCCGCCTGCCGAGGCGCCCCTGTCGGACGCGGCGAAGGCGGCTGTCACCAAGGATGCGGGCGCGCCGAAGGACCAGCTCGCGAGGGCGATCGACGATCTCTTCACTCAGCCCGGCCTTGGCGAAACGCGCGCCGTGGTGGTGATGGCGAACGGCAAGCTTGCCGCCGAACGCTATGGCGCGGGCTATACCAAGGACACGCGCTTCGTCAGCTGGTCGATGGCCAAGACGGTCACCGGCGTGCTGATCGGGATGCTGGTCGCCGATGGCCTGCTGGCGCTGGATGCCCCCGCCCCCGTGCCCCTGTGGCAGCGCCAGGGGGATCCGCGCGGCGAGATCACCTTGCGCCATCTGCTCCAGATGCGCGCCGGCCTGCGCCACACCGAAGCGGGCGACCCGCCTTACGAATCGAGCGAAGTCAGGATGCTGTTCCTCGACGGGCGCGACAACATGGCCAAGTGGGCCGAGGAACAGCCGCTTGAGGCAGAGCCGGGCAAGCAGTTCGAATATTCGAGCAACACCAGCGTCATCCTCGCCGATATCGCCGCGCGCGCACTGACCACCAGCGACAAGCCCGAGGCGCGGCGCAAGGCGGTGGCCGATTACCTCCACCAGCGATTGTTCGCCCCCCTCGGCATGGACAGCATGGTGCCCGAATTCGATGCCAGCGGCACGCTGGTCGGCGGTAGCCTGATGCACGCCACCGCGCGCGACTGGGCAAAGTTCGGCGAATTCCTGCGCCGCAAGGGCGCCGCACCCGGCGGCGAGCAGCTGGTGCCGCAACGCTGGGTCGAAGCAATGGTCACGCCTTCGCCCGCCAGCCCGCATTATGGCTTCCAGACATGGCTCAACCGCCCGATTCCCGGCACGCCTGCGGGCGAACACCCGCTGTTCCCCGACCGCGCGCCCGAGAGCCTGTTCAGCCTGATCGGGCACATGGGGCAATATGTGCTGGTCTCGCCCAGCCAGCGGGTGACGCTGGTGCGCCTTGGCCATTCGGACAGCGCCGAGCGCCCGCTGATGTTGCAGCAGGCGGCGGACGTGCTGGAACTCTACCCTCAGAGGTAGAAGCTGCCCTCCACCACCGTCACGCACGGCCCGCCGAGCCATGCGCGCTCTCCATCCAGCCGCAGCGCCAGATCGCCGCCCCGCTGCGATGCCTGATGCGCGGTGAAGCTGGTCCGGCCCAGCCGCTTCGCCCAGAACGGGGTCAGCACCGCATGGGCCGATCCGGTGACCGAATCCTCGTCCACCCCGCCGCCCGGCACAAACACGCGGCTGACGATATCGGTGCTATCCCCCGGCGCGGTGCAGATGAACTGGTCGGTGCCCAATGCCCCCAGCCCGCGGATATCGGGAGCGAGCGCGCGGATCTGCGCTTCGTTCTCGAACAGGAAGATGTTGTAGCGCGAATCGTTGCGCCACACCTCCAGCGGAGCTGCGCCCAGCAGCGCGACAGCCTCGGGATAATCGCCGGGCGCGGTGTGGATCGCGGGGAGCGCGAGTTCATAGCCCTCCCCCGCCTTCACCACTTCGAGAATGCCCGACTGGCGCGTGCGGAAGGTGATCCGTTCGCCGCCATCGCGTTGCAAAAGGATGTGCCCGCTCGCCAGTGTGGCATGGCCGCACAGCGCGATTTCATAGGTCGGGGTGCACCAGCGCAGCTCCCAGTCGGCCTCTCCGCTCGCATCGCGCACCACGAAAGCGGTTTCGGCGAACAGGTTTTCAGCCCCGATCTGCACCAGCACATCATCGGGCAGCCATTCGTCCAACACCATCACCGCCGCCTGATTCCCGCCAAACGGCCGGGCGGCAAAGGCATCGACATGCCAGTAAGGGATTTTCTGCGGCATCGGCGGGTTCCTCAAGGGTAAAGCAGCGTGTCGGACCATGCGCCATCGGCGCTGTCGCGGATGAATTCGCGGCGGTCGTGGAGGCGGTTGTCGCGATCGATCCAGAATTCGATGCGGCGCGGGGAGAGGGTAAAGCCCGTCCAGTGCGGCGGGCGTGGGACCTTGCCTTCCGCCTCGTGGGCGGCCCAGATGGCTTGCACGCGGTCAATATATTGCTGGCGCTCGGGCAGCGGGCGCGACTGGTCGCTCGCCGCGCTGCCGACCTGGCTTTTGTAAGGGCGCGAGTGGAAATATGCGTCGGCGCGTTCCGGACTGACTTCGGTCAGCGGCCCTTCGATGCGGATCTGGCGGCGCAGGCTCTTCCAGTGGAACAGCAGCGCGGCCTGCATGTTGGCGCGGATCTGGCCGCCCTTGCGGCTGTCGGCATTGGTGAAGAAGGTGAAGCCGCCCCCGGCGATCTCGTGCGCGCCGTGGCCCTTAAGCAGCACCATCCGCACCGAAGGGGCCGCATCCGCCGAAGCCGTGGCCAGCGCCATGGCATTGGGATCGTTGAGTTCCCCCACCTGCGCGGCGGCGAACCATTCCTCGAACAGCACGAAGGGATCGGCGCCCGCGGGCAGCACGCTATCGGCCAGCTGGGCATCGTCGAGAGGGGTGGCATCGGACATCGCGGGGGTTCCTTGGCAGGCGGTCTTGGATGAGCCACATAGATACGCGCGCCCCTTTGCGAAAGGCGCATCGGATTAACATCGCTTTTGCGCCGACTTTTCATCGGGCAGGGGTCACGGCTTGCGCATGACGACTGTCTCACCTAGCTAACTCACCATGCGCGATCTCTATTCCACACTCGGGATACCCCGCACGGCCTCCGAGGCCGACATCAAGAGCGCCTATCGCAAGCTCGCCAAGGAGCTTCATCCCGACCGCAACAAGGACAATCCCAACGCGGCGGAGAAGTTCTCAGAGGTGACGCGCGCCTATGATCTGCTGTCGGACAAGGCCAAGCGTGCCCAGTACGACCGGGGCGAGATCGACGCCGATGGCAACCCCGCCAACCCCTTTGCGGGCATGGGCGGCAGGCCGGGAGCGGGCTTCGGTCGCGGCGGCACCTATGGCGCAGGGCCGGGCGGCGGCCCGGGCGGCGCGGAATTCGGCGGGTTCGGCACGGATGATGTCGATCTCGGCGATCTGTTCGAAGGCCTGTTCGGCGGGCGCAAGGCCCAGCCGGGCGGCGCGCGGCGCGGATTTGGCCGCCAGCCCCCGCCACCCCCGCCCAAGCGCGGCGCCGACATCCAGTACCGGCTCGCCGTGCCCTTTGTCGAAGCGGCGGCAGGGCGTGACCAGCGCATCACGCTGGCCGATGGCAAGGCGATCAACCTCAAGCTTCCCGCAGGCGTCGAGGATGGCACGATGATGCGCCTGAAGGATAAGGGCCACCCCGGCCCCGGCGGCAATGGCGACGGGATCGTGATGGTCGAAGTCGGCACCCACCCATTTTTCCGGCGCGAGGGCGACAATATCCGCATGGACCTGCCCATCACCCTCGACGAGGCGGTGCGCGGCGCGAAGGTCAAATGCCCCACGGTCGATGGCGCGGTGATGCTGACCATCAAGCCCGGGACCAGCAGCGGCACCGTGATGCGGCTTGCCGGCAAGGGCTGGACGAAGAAAAGCGGCAAGACCGTGGACGGCAAGCCGGAACGCGGCGATCAGCTGGTGTCGATCGAAATCCAGCTCCCCGCCGATCTGGCAGCACTGGAAGCGCGGCTGGAAAACTGGATCGACCCGGCCCGCCCGCGGGAGAAGTTCGGGCTTTAGCGCCCGGGCAAGCGCCAGCGTGCCGGGCATTACCCCTCCCCCATCCCCGCCCGCCCGGATCTGGGCGGTGGCGAAGACGGTGGTGACGGACACCTTCAACGACGGGTTCATCCACGCCGGCAACCTCGCCTATCTGGGGATGCTGGCGATTTTCCCGTTCTTCATCCTCGGCGCGGCGCTGTTCGATATCATCGGCGGGCGCGAAAATGCGCAGACGATTATTCTGACAGTGGCGCAGGCCCTGCCGTCATCGGTCGCCGAAACGATCGTGCCGGTGGCCGAAACCGTGATCTACGCCCGTTCGGGCTGGCTGCTGTGGGCCGGCGGCGCGGTGGGGCTGTGGACGGTATCGAGCCTGATCGAGACCATCCGCGATATCCTGCGCCGCGCCTATAACGTGCGCAGCATCCGCGCCTTCTGGCAGACACGGCTGGTTTCGGCAGGGCTGATCCTGGGCGCGGTGGTGATGCTGATGCTGTCGCTGTTTGCGCAGGTGCTGATCGGCGGCGCGCAGGAAGTGATCGCCGCCGCCTTTCCGCAACTGGGCGCATGGATCGATACGCTCAGCCTGTCGCGCATCGTGCCGGCGCTGGGGCTGGCCGGATCGCTGTGGGTGCTGTTCCTGACCCTCACCCCGCCCGCCTATCGCGGCCGGCGCTTTCCCAAATGGCCGGGCGCGCTGTTCACCACCGCCTGGTGGCTGGCGGTCGCGGCGGCGCTGCCCGTGGTGCTGCGCAGCGTCTTTACCTATGACCTGACCTACGGCAGCCTGGCCGGAAGCATGGTGACGCTGCTGTTTTTCTGGCTTGTCGGGCTCGGCCTCGTTATCGGCGCGGAACTGAATGCGGCGCTGGCGCTTGAAGGTCGGGATCCTGACGCTGACAGCCCAAGCGAGGAGACAGCTTGAATGACTGGACTGATGAACGGCAAGCGCGGCCTGATCATGGGGCTCGCCAATGACAAGTCGCTCGCCTGGGGCATTGCAAAGAAGCTGGCCGAACAAGGCGCCGAACTCGCCTTTTCCTATCAGGGTGAGGCGCTGGCCAAGCGGGTCATCCCACTCGCGGCGGAACTGGGCAGCGATTTCACCTTCGAATGCGATGTGTCGAGCATGGACTCGCTCGATGCCGCCTTCGCCGCGCTGAAAGAGCGTTGGGACACCATCGACTTCGTGGTCCACGCGATCGGCTATTCCGACAAGAACGAACTGCGCGGGCTGTATGTCGATACCAGCCTTGAGAATTTCCTGAACACCATGAACATCTCGGCCTATTCGCTGGTCGCGATCAGCCAGCGCGCCGCGGCGATGATGCCCGAAAGCGGCGGGGCGATCCTGACGCTGAGCTATTACGGCGCGGAAAAGGTCGTGCCGCATTACAACGTCATGGGCGTGGCCAAGGCGGCGCTGGAAACCAGCGTGAAATATCTCGCCAACGATCTTGGCCCGCGTAACATCCGCGTCAATGCGATCAGCGCCGGGCCGATCAAGACGCTGGCGGCGAGCGGCATCGGCGATTTCCGCTACATCCTGAAGTGGAACGAATACAACGCGCCGCTGCGCCGCAATGTCACGATCGACGATGTCGGCGGGGCCGGGCTTTATCTGCTGTCCGACCTGTCTTCGGGCGTGACGGGGGAGACCCATCATGTCGATGCGGGCTATCATGTCGTCGGCATGAAGCAGGAAGACGCGCCCGATATTGCACTGTCCTGATGGCGAGGCCGTGATGCGCACTGTTCTTGTCACCGGCTCGGCCGGGTTCATCGGCTTCCACCTGTCGCAATTGCTGCTGGAGGAAGGCTTCCGCGTCGTCGGCTATGACGGCATGACCGATTATTACGATGTCAGGATCAAACAGCGGCGGCACCAGATGCTGCTCCAGAACCCGCATTTCAGCTGCACCGAGGGGATGCTGGAGGACTTCGAGGGACTGCGCGCTCTGGCGCTGGCGGAACGGCCCGATGTGATCGTCCACCTCGCCGCGCAGGCGGGGGTGCGTTACAGCCTCGAAAACCCGCGCGCCTATATCGATGCCAATCTGACCGGCACCTTCAACGTGATGGAATGCGCGCGCGAACTGGGCGTCCAGCACCTTCTGATGGCCTCGACCTCGTCGGTCTACGGGGCCGAGACCGCGATGCCGTTCCACGAAGGGATGAAGGTCGACACGCCGCTCACCCTCTACGCCGCCACCAAGAAGGCGAACGAGGCGATGGCGCATTCCTACGCCCACCTCTGGAACCTGCCGACCACGATGTTCCGCTTTTTCACGGTCTATGGCCCGTGGGGCCGGCCGGATATGGCGCTGTTCAAGTTCACCCGCGGGATCCTCGAAGGTACCCCGATCGACATCTACAACGATGGCGACATGTTCCGCGATTTCACCTACGTCACCGATCTGGTGCGCGGCATCCGCCTGCTGATCGATGCAGCGCCGGTGCGGCCCGAGGCGCCGGAGGATATCCCGGCCGGTGACAGCCTTTCCCCGGTGGCGCCGTTCCGCGTGGTCAATATCGGCAATGGCGAAAAGGTGCGACTGATGGACTTCATCACCGCCATCGAAGCCGAGTGCGGGCGTGAGGCGGTCAAGAACTTCATGCCGATGCAGCAGGGCGATGTCCCCGCGACATGGGCCGATGCCTCGCTGCTGAAGACCCTCACCGGCTACGCCCCGCAAACCGCATTCCGCGAAGGCGTGGCGCGGTTTGTGGCGTGGTATCGCGAGTATTACCGGGTCTGACGCCTACTTCGGCGGCGGGGGCAGCTGGCCTTCCCCCGCCAGTTCGCCGTCGCGTTCCCGTTCGAGGCGCTTCATGTATTCGCGCTCGATCATCTCGACGCGCTCCTGCTCGGCAGCGGCTTCAGCATCGATGGTCGAGAGGCGTTCCTGGCGGGCCTGTTCGATCAGCAAGCCGAAGCGCACCGCATCGGCTTCCTTCTTGTCCTTGCCCCATGCCTCGACGAACTTCTGGTTGCAGCCGGTGAAGCCGCCCGCGCCCGCCGGTTCGCAGCTCATCGTGCCGAAATCGCCGACATACTTGATCTGATCGACCTGCCGGGCAAGCGACTGGTTGGCCGGATTGGTGCTGTAGCGCAGGTTGGAAGGGATGCGGTAACGGTCTTCCTCGACGAGGATTTCGCACACCACCACCTCACCCGGCTGAGCGACCGGGCATTCATCCTCGCTATAGGCGATCACCATGTTGATCTTCTCGTCGGCGCTCTGCGCAGCGGCGGGGCTGGCGGCGGCAACCATGACGGCGGCGGCGAGCGTGGGGGCGATCAGGTGCTTCATGGCGCAAAGGTCCTTACGTGGTCGCGCGGGGGTAACGCAGCAGCCATGCCCCCGAGCGTGCCTGCTTGTCTAGAGCCGGGGGGCTGAACCGCTCGTGAAGACGGGTGCGGGGCAAGGCCGGTTGTCGGAATGCGCTGGCTCGGCCACGGAGTGGCCGTAAGGCCGCCCTCAGGTGCTCCGAAGCGTAGCGAAGGAAACGCACCGAGGATGCAGCCGCGGACGCGGCTGCGCAACCTAAATCCTCTCGCTCACCTTGATCGCGATGCGGCAGCCCAACCGGATTGCGCCCGCCAGCAGCGGATAGGCCGGTGCGCGTTCGGCCCCATTAGCGAAGGCGGCGTCGCGGTGTTCGCGTTCCTCCTCGCGGAATTCCTCGATCATCGCGGCAAGCTCGGGATCGGCGCCGGTTTCGAGCAGCTTGTCGAGCTGTTCGGAATAGTGCTTGTCGATCTCGGTCTCGACTGCGGCGGTGCAGGCCATCGCCGCTTCCGGGCCGAGCAGCGCCGTCCCCGCGCCCAGAGCATAGCCCGCCGCCGACCAGAAGGGATGCAGCGCCGTCGGCCGCACCCCGCGCCGGGCCAGCAGGGCATCGAACTTCTTGCGGTGTTCAGCCTCCTGCGCCGCCATGTGGCGGATTTCCGCCGAATGCGGCCCCCGGTCGCCCATCACGGCCAGCTGGCCTTCATAGATGCGGGTCGCGCCGAATTCCCCGGCCTGATCGACCCGGATCATGCGGTGGAGTTCGCTCTTGTCCATCATCGGCTCCTTTGCGGGCATTTTGCTGTCGCATCGCCGGGGAGCCGAAAACCGGTTCCCACTTTTCGGCGCGATGCTCGACCCTACTTCCGATACGCAGCGAGCGCCACAATGGCCGCACCCGACAGGCCCGAAATCAGGAAATTGAAGCCCGCAAGGCTGATGCCCCACAAGGTCCACGGCGCCACATCGCAGCGGATCAGCGGCGCGGCGTTCAGATCCAGCACGTTGACCTTGGCTGCGGTGCAGGCGGTGATGCCTTCCCACCAGCCATATTCCACGCCTGCATGAAACCCGCCGATCAGGCCCGATGTCAGGATCGCCAGCCCCGCCAGCGCGGTCCACACCTGCGCGGGCTTCATCGCATAGGCGGCAAGGGCAAACGCGATCGCGGCAAAATGCGGATAGCGTTGCCACCAGCACATCTCGCACGGGTAGAGGCCGAAGCCATATTGCGAAACATAAGCCCCGCCCAGCAGCGCGGCAGGCACCAGCACGGCAGCCAGACGGGTCTTCCCCAGGGAATCCATCAGTGCTGCCCTACTTCTTGGACGAACCGCGGGTCACCGTCACCGGACGCAGCGCCACGGTGCTGCGGGTGGTGCGGCGCAGCGTGTCCATCGCATAGTTCAGCTGGAAGTCCTTGATCCCCTGCTCTTCAAGCTGCGCGGCGGTCAGCTGGAAGCGCGGATCGGCGATCTTGTCGGCCTCCATCTCCTCGTCCTTGATGCCGAGTTCGTTGATGAGGTGACCGCGCAGGTCGCTTTCGCGGGTCTGATACTTCTGACGCAGCGCGAAATCGGGGTCGGAAATCTGCGGCACGGCGATATCGGGCTTGATCCCGCCTTCCTGCACCGACTTGCCCGAAGGGGTGTAATAGCGCGCCGTGGTCAGCTTCAGCGCGGCATCCTTGCCGAGCGGGAGCAGCGACTGCACCGAACCCTTGCCGAAGCTGCGCTCGCCCATGATCAGCGCGCGGCGGTGATCCTGAAGCGCGCCCGCGACAATCTCGGAAGCCGAGGCGGAGCCCGCATTGATCAGCACGATCATGGGCACGCCATCGGCCATGTCACCGCGATAGACGGTTTCGGCATCATACAGCATCGTCTCGCCCCGCGCGCGGCCGCGCTGGCTGACGATGCGGCCATCGGTCAGGAACAGATCGGACAGCGCCACGGATTCATCAAGGCTGCCGCCCGGATTGTTGCGCAGGTCGAGCACCAGTCCGTTGATGCGCCCGCCCGCCGCCTTTTTCTTGAGCGATTGCCATTCGGCAAACACATCCGCGCCGACATTGGCGGAAAATTCGTTGACCGTGATGACCGCGATATTGCCCGAGGCCAGTTCCGAGGTGACCGGCTCCAGCTCGATCACGCCGCGCGTCACGTTCACTTCGAGCGGCTCTTCACGGCCGGGGCGGAAGATTGTCAGCATGATCGATGTGCCCTTGGGCCCGCGCATCTGGGCAACCGCGTCATCAAGCTTGGTATCGACGATCAGCTTGCCATTGAGGTGCGTGATGAAATCGCCGGCCTTGATGCCCGCCTGTTCAGCCGGGCTGCCGCGGAACGGCGAGACGACCTTGACCGCCCCATCCTCCATCACCACCGACAGGCCGAGGCCCGAATACTGCCCGTCGATCATCGTCTCCAGCCGCTGGAGATCGCCGCCATCGAGATAGGCGGAGTGGGGATCGAGACTGGCAAGCATGCCATCGATCGCGCCGCGGATCAGCTTTTCATCATCGACCGGCTCGACATAGCTGGCCTTGACCCGCTGGAACACCGCGAACAGCTTGGCAAATTCGGGCGCGGCCCGGCCATCGACCTGCGCCATGGTGGCGGTGGTGGCGGGGATCAGCGCAACGGCGGTCACCAGTGCGGCGCTGCGCATCAGGGCGGCGATGGTCATGGGGGACGGGCTCCTTCAGAGGCAAATGTATAGGTTTGCCGGGATGAACGCCAGATCAACGCGGTTCCTTGCGCGACGTGATCCGACCGGGGACAATTGCAGGCCGACGAACTTCGCGCGCGCCCATGTTACCGCAGATATTGCAGCGGGTTGACCGGCGTTCCATTGCGCCGCAGCTCGATCGTGACCGGGCTGGTTCCGCCGCTGGCCCGGCCCAATGGCGAGCCCCCGATCACGGAATCGCCCACCGCGACATCGACCCGCTCAAGCCCGGTCACAAGGCTCGTCCACCCTCCGGCATGTTCGATGATGACGATTCGCCCGAAGCCGCGATAGGCCCCGGCAAAGGCCACCCGCCCCCGCGCCGGCGCCACGACCTGCGCTTGCCTGGCGGGCGCCAGCGTCAGCCCGGTCGAGGCAAGGCCGCTTTCCCGCTTCGCGCCAAAGCCCACCAGCGTGCGCCCCTGCACAGGCAGCTGGAAATCGGACGGTGGCGGCGAGATCGGGCTGGCGGCAGGGGCAGGTTCGGGCGGGAGCGCGGCGGCGAGATCGGCGGGGCGCAGCACCGGGCCGGGCAGCGCCGCCAATTCTCGGCGCAGCGCGGCAACCTCGCCCAGCTTGTCCACCAGCCCATCCAGGTCACGCGCTTCTTCGGCCAGCGCCAGCGCCCGCTCCGCCTCGCGCAGCGCAGCGCCCTGCGCCGAGCGCGAGGCAAGGCGCTGCTGCTGTTCAAGCGCGGCCAGCGCGTCGCGGCGCTGACGCAGCGCGCCCTCGCTTTCACGCAAGGCCGCCAGTGCCTGCGCGGCCTCGGCCTCAAGCGCGCGGCCCCGGTCAAGATCGCGGCGCAGGCCCGCGGTGCGGGCACGGATCTGCGGCACCGCGCTGTCCAGCACGGCGCGCAGATGCACCACATCGGTCAGCGAGCCCGGTTGCAGCGCGGATAGCGCCAGCGGGCGGCGGGCGGCGGTCTGGAGCGCGGCGGCAAGGCGGGCGGTCGGCTCCTGCTTGGCAGCAAGGCGGGCGGTGAGCGCGGCGCGCTGGGATTTCGCGATGGTCAGCTTGGCGCGGGCGGCCTCGATATCGGCTTCGGCCTGCTGGATGCGCGCGGCGAGTGCGGCGGCCTCGCTGGCGGTGCGCTGGGCGGCTTCGGTCGCGGCCTCGGCCTCGGCGGCGAGGCGTGCGGCGCGGCCCTCTGCGAGCTGGCTTTCACGGGTGGCGCGGGTCAGCGCGGCCTCGGCCTCGGCGGGATCGAGCAAGGCCACGGGGGCAGCGGCTTGCGGGCGGGGCACAGCAAGCGCCAGTGCAGCGGCGATGCCGCCCACAGCCGTGACACTCAGGATCGCGCGCATCCGCATCAGGCGCTCATGCCCGATGATAGGGATGGCCTGCAAGGATCGTGGTGGCGCGGTAAAGCTGCTCCATCAGCATCGCGCGGGCGATCATGTGCGGCCAGGTGGCGGGGCCAAAGGCGAGCAGCAGATCGGCGGAGGCGCGCTCGGCATCGCTATGCCCGTCCGCCGCGCCGATCATGAAGCGCGTCTCGCGCACGCCATCATCGCGCCACTTGCCAAGCAGCGCGGCGAAAGCCTCCGACGACATCGCCTTGCCACGCTCGTCGAGCAGCACGGTGCGGGTGGGGGTGAGGGGATCGGCGGCCTTGCCTGCGCCGGTATCGGGCCATTCGGTGATCTTGCAGGGCCAGGTCATGCGCTTGGCATAGCGATCCACCAGCTCGCCCTCAGGCGAGCGGCCGATTTTCCCGCGCGCGATGATGTGGAGGAGGATGGCTCAGACCCCGATGAAACGGACTGGAACGGGCCGCAGGCCCGCAAGGCCGACCGGCCGCCCGCAGGCGCTCAAGCCCGCGGGGCTTGAAACGCGCCGAGGACGCTCGCCCGGATGGGCGAGCGCACAACAACTTAATTTCGACCCTGCATCGATGTTTCGCTACCTTCGAAGCTCCACATGCGTTCGAGGTTGTAGAAACTGCGCACTTCGGGGCGGAACAGATGGATCACCACGTCGCCCGCATCGATCAGCACCCAGTCGGCAGCGGGCAGGCCTTCGACCCGGGCGTGGCCAAAGCCGGCGTGCTTGATCTTCTCGGCCAGCTTCTGCGCCATCGAAGCCACCTGACGGGTCGAACGCCCGCTCGCGATCACCATGTAATCGGCGATCGAGCTTTTCCCTTCGAGCGGGATCGAGACGATTTCCTGCGCCTGATCATCGTCAAGCTGCGTCAGCACCAGTTGGTGCAGTGCGGCGGAGCCCATCTCAGGCTTGCCCAGCGAGGCGGCGGTGTTGGCGGCGGCTTGCACCGCGCCAAGCGGAAGGGAAGCGACGAGAGCTTCGGACATCGGCAATCGGGTATCTCCAGAGTTCAGGGCCATGGATGCTGCCATCACGCACACCGGCGGACGAGGCAGCCGAAACGCGTGCAACGCGCCTCATGCGACCTCTTCTCGCCGGATTGTGCGGAATGTCAGCCGATCACGCACCGCCGCATCACGATCTTCGCCGAGCAAAGCCTCGGCCCATCCGGCATGGGCACGGCGGATCGCCGTGGCCGAGCGGTGGTCGGGATCGAAACGCAGTAACACCAGGGCCGGTGCGCTCCATTGCCCCCGTTTCCGAATGCTGGCGACAGGCACACGATAGCGCCTTAGCCAGGCCATGGCGGGGCTCGTCATGGCCTGTCCATCATAGCCGGGACGGGCGATTACCGCAATCGGCATTGTCCGGGCGATGCGCCGCCAGTCTTTCCAGCGGTGCAACTGGGCGAGGTTATCCGCGCCCATCAGCCACACGAACCGCCGTTTCGGGTAACGCCGCACCAGCCTGGCGAGCGTATCGACGGTATAGCGCGTCCCGAGTCTCTGCTCGATCGCGGTTGGCACAATCCGTGCGCCCCGCGCCTGCCGCCGGGCCGAAAGCAGGCGCGCTTTCAACGGCGCCATCCCGGCCTGCGGTTTCAGCGGATTGCCGGGGGACACCAGCCACCAGGTCTCGTCCAGCCCCAACGCCCCGGCGGCGAAGAGGGTGATGCGGCGATGCCCGCCATGCGCGGGGTTGAAACTGCCGCCGAGAAGACCGGTGAGAACGGGGATCGCAGCGATGGCCTAGCCCCCGTCTTCGGCCAGCATCCGCTTGATCTCTTCCCGGTAGATCGTCGAACCGATCCCGCAGGTCAGAGTCCCGGTCGCAAGGCCCGCCAGAAACCCGGCCGCCGCACCCGGCCCGAGCGCCGCGGTGCCCGCCGCACCCATGCCGCCCATCGCAAGGCCCGTGGTCTTGGCGCAGCGTTTGGCGATCTGGAACAGCGACATTTGCTCGTCATAGCCATGAAATCCGAGCTTCAGGATTTCATTGCGGAATTTCTTGAACTCGGCGTCGTCCACGGCTCTCTCCCCAATCAGGTCGCCACATCTAGCACCGGCGGCGGAAGGGAGGCAATGCCGCCGCTCAGGGGCGGGTCTGCCCGGTTCCGCGCACCTGCCACTTGTAGGTCGTCAGCCCCTCCAGCGCGACCGGGCCGCGAGCGTGCAACCGCCCGGTGGCAATCCCGATTTCAGCGCCCAGGCCGAACTCCCCCCCGTCGGCGAATTGCGAGGAGGCGTTGTGCATCACGATGGCGCTGTCGACCTCGCCCAGAAACCGCTCCGCCGCCGCTGCATCCGCTGTCACAATGGCATCTGTGTGCGCCGAGGAATGGCGGGCGATGTGGGCGAGCGCGGCCTCCAGCCCATCGACCACCGCGACCGAGAGAATCGCGTCGAGATATTCGGTGCCCCAATCCGCATCGCTGGCCGGGATGACCCGCGGATCGAGCGCCTGCGCCCGCCCATCGCCGCGCACTTCGCAGCCGGCATCGATCAGCGCGGCGACCAGCGCGGGGGCGGCCGGGTAGGCCGCATCGATCAGCAGCGTCTCCATCGAACCGCAAATGCCGGTGCGGCGCAGCTTGGCGTTGACCGCAATCGCCTCGGCCATGGCGGGATCGGCGGCGGCGTGGATGAAAGTGTGGTTGATCCCGTCGAGATGGGCGAGCACGGGCACGCGGGCATCGGCCTGCACCCGCGCCACAAGGCTTTTGCCCCCACGCGGCACGATCATGTCGATCAGGCCCGCCGCGGTCAGCATCGCGCCCACGCAGGCCCGGTCCTGCGAGGGGACAAGCTGCACCGCCTCCGCCGGAACGCCGCCTGCCACCAGCCCTTGGGTCAGCGCGGCATGGATGGCGCGGTTGGAATGCACCGCCTCGCTTCCCCCGCGCAGCAGCGCCGCATTGCCCGCACGCACGCACAGGGCGGCGGCATCGGCGGTCACATTGGGGCGGCTTTCATAGATGATCCCGATGGTCCCGATCGGCACGCGGATACGCTGGAATTTCAGGCCATTGGGTTGTTCGTGCGTGTCGATCACCTGCCCCACCGGATCGGGCAGATCGGCCACTGCCGCAACCGCATCGGCAATCCCCGCCAGCCGCGCTTCATCCAGCATCAGACGGTCGAGCATCGCGCCCGAAAGCCCCCGGTCCCGGCCTGCCGCAAGGTCCTGCGCATTGGCGGCCAGCACCGCGGGCGTTGCCGCACGCAGCGCCGCGGCGGCGCGGTGCAGCGCGGCGGCGCGGGCGGCGCTCGGCATGGCGGCAAGGCTGCGCTGCGCGGTGCGCGCCGCCGCGGCGAGCGCGGTGACAAGCGCTTCGGGATCGGCGGCTTCGACAGGCGGGACAGCGGCAGGACTGGTGGTCATGCGGCGGCCTCTAGCACCGCTTTCAGCAGGAGTCAGTCCCGGCGCTTGCATCCGATTCGGTGGCGATTCGCTCGCTCTGTGCGGAACATGATCAGACCGCGCTCCACCGATTGATCGATTCACCGCGAATCCCCATCAATTCACCTGTGCAAGCGATATTGGATTCGACCATAGGTATGCGTCCTGATAGCGGCGCAGCCGGGCACAACCAGAACAATCGGGGCCGCATTTGTCACTCAAGCACACCGCACAAGCGTGGGGCGACCGGCTGCGGCAATGGTTTCCCGACCGTGAGTTCTTCATGCGCGCCGACGGGCAGGTGCGCTTCATCAAGATTTCCGGCAAGCTTCAGATGCGCGTCGCAGGCGGCGTAGTGGCGATGGCGCTGTTGTGGCTGGTCGCGCTCGCCGTGATGGCCTGGGGCCAGTATCGTGCCGAGGCCGATCTGGCCTCCTTTGCCGAGGAAAAGGCCCGCGTCGCCACCGCCAGTGAACGGATCAAGGCCTATGGCGGCGATCTCGACAAGCAGGTTGCCGAAATGAAGCAGCGGCAGGATTTCCTTGAGGAAATGGCCCGGATGCTGCCCGAGGACATCGTCGCCGAAGGCGCGGCCAGCGGGACGGTGACCGATTCCTCCGCCGAAGCCGCCGAAACGATCAAGAAGGTCAGCGCCCTGATTCCGCAGGCCAAGGGGCTGGCCGAAATCGAAGCTCGCCAGATCGCCTTTGCCGAACGCCTGACCCGCTTCGCCGATGCCCGCGCCCGCCGCGCCGAAGCCGCGATGCGCAAGCTGAACCTCGATCCCAAGCTGATGGCGCGCGAGGCGCAGGAAGCGATGGGCGGTCCGTTTGAGGCGCTATCGGCCGCCGATCTTGATCCGCGCTTCGAACGCCTCGGCCTGTCGCTGGCGCGCATGGCGGTGTTCGAACGGGCGCTCGATGGGATTCCGCAGGTCGTGCCGGCCAGCATCCAGTCGATCACCTCGGGCTTTGGCTATCGCCGCGATCCGTTCAACGGGCACGGGGCGATGCACGCCGGGATCGATTTCAAGGGCCCGGTCGGCTCGCCGATCTTCGCCGCCGCCGATGGCCGCGTGACCTTTGCCGGGTGGAAATCGGGCTATGGGCAGGCGATCGAGATCACCCATGGTAACGGAATGTTGACCCGCTATGCGCACCTTTCGCGCATCGGGGTGAAGGTGGGGCAGGATGTCGCCGCCGGAGCCACGATCGGCGGGCTGGGCAACACCGGCCGTTCCACCGGTCCGCACCTGCATTTCGAAGTCCGCATCAATGACCGCGCGGTCAATCCGCGCCCGTTTCTGGAGGCCGCCCCCGATGTTCTCAAGGAAGTCCGCGCAGCCGGATCTGGCCGCCCCGTCCGCACCAGCAGTGCGCCCCGCTAACAGGAGCAGTTCGATGGCATCTGGTTCGACCTTTTCGGTGATCGGCGCGGATGTGACGATCACGGGCAACATCAGCGCCTCGGCCGATCTGCATATCGACGGGCGGATCGATGGCGACATCACCTGCGCTTCGCTGGTGCAGGGCGAAAAGAGCGCGATCAGCGGCGCCGTGGTGGCGGAAAGCGCGCGGCTTGCGGGCAAGGTCACCGGATCGATCACCGCGCGCGAGCTGGTGATTCTCAAGACTGCCCGGATCGAAGGCGATGTGCATTATGATGCGCTGACCATCGAACAGGGCGCCGAAGTGGATGGCCGTTTCGCCCCCAATGCAAGGCAGGCCGTGAAGGCCGTGCCCAGCGCGCAGGTCGAAGCCGCAGAGTAATCTGGCCCTGCCCTGACCGGCTCCAGACCCCGGTCAGACTCCCTCCAGAACGCCCTTGCCCCCGGTCAGCCCGGGGGTTGCGACGGGTTTTTGGCAATCCTGCACCGCGCCCAGCCCCGCCAATGTTTCACGTGAAACATTTTGCGAACCTGCGCCGGGGTCAGAGCACCTCGGCCCTCAGGGTCTTGCGGTCGAGCTTGCCGATCATCGTTTTGGGCAGGCTTTCGCGCACCACCACTTGATCCACCCGTTCGTGCTTGCCGATCTTCGCATTGAGCCAGCCCGCCAGCTCCTCGCCGGTCGCGGTGGCACCGTCGTTGAGGGTGACATAGGCGCGGGGGACTTCGCCCCGGTATTCCTCGGGCACCCCGATCACCAGAGCCTCTTTCACTGCGGGATGTTCAAGGATCACATCCTCGACCACGCTGGGAAAGACCTTGAAGCCGCCGACAGCGATCATATCCTTGATGCGGTCGACGATTTCGAGGAAGCCATCCGCGTCGATCCGGGCAACATCGCCGGTGCGCAGGTAACGCTTGCCGTCGATGGTGACGAAGGTCTCGGCATCGGTCTCGGGCCGGTTCCAGTAACCGCGCATAACCTGCGGGCCGTGCACCGCCAATTCGCCCGGCTCGCCTTCGGGCGCGAGCTTCGTGGGGTCTTCCTTGTCGAGCAGCGCCACCTGCGTCCCCGGCACCAGCTGGCCGATGGTGCCGCGCTTGCGGGTGCCGTCATAGGGATTGGCCGACACCACGCCGGCGCTTTCCGTCAGGCCATAGCCCTCACAGATGCGCACACCCGTAACGCTCTCGAACCGCTCGTGCACCGGGCCCGGCATGGGCGCACCGCCGGAGATGCAGACCTTCAGGCTCGACAGGTCGGTCTTGCCCAGATCGGGGTGGTCAAGGATCGCCTGAAACATCGTCGGCACGCCCGGAAAGCCGGTGCAGCGATAGCGCTGGATCGTCTCCAGCACCTGCTTCGTCTCGAACCGCGGGACCATAGCGATCGACGCGCCCGTCACCATCGCATGGTTGAGCAGCGCGGTGTTCGCAAAGACATGGAAGAACGGCAGCGCCCCCATGAACACCTCGCCCGTGGGATCGCCGAAGGGATTGAGCGCCGCGACCTGCTGCGCGTTCACTGAAAGCTGATCATGCCCCAGCATCGCGCCCTTGGGCCGCCCGGTGGTGCCGCCAGTGTATTGCAGCAGAGCAAGGTCCTGCGGGCCGACATCAACCGGTGCGGGCTTGCCGGAAGGGATCATCTCCACCCAGCTCTTCACGTTCGGGCCGTAAGCGACATCGGCGATCTGTTTGCGCTTCAGCAATTGCAGCGCGAGGCCCTTGTACCACGGCAGCTGGTCGGCAAGGCTGCCCACCACCAGCGTCTCCAGCGCCGATCCGTCGAGCACCTTCTTCGCGTTCTTGTAGAGTTCGGGCACATCCAGCGTCACCAGCACCCGCGTGCCGCTGTCACCCACCTGCCAGCTCAGTTCCTCGACCGAATAGAGCGGCGAAAAGTTCACCACCACCGCGCCGGCCATCATCGCCCCGTAATAAGCGGCGGCGTAAATGGGCACATTCGGGAGGAACAGGCCGACGCGGTCGCCCTTGGCAATTCCGATCGCCTGAAGCCCCAGGGCGAATGCCTGCGCCTGCGTGAAAATCTGTCTGTAGCTGTAAGTCCGCCCGAGGAAATGCAGGAACGGCGCCTGCGGGTTCATCCGCGCGGTGCGTTCCAGCAACGCGGGCAGGCTCGCGGGCTCGAAGGTGGTGTCGAGCGGGATGGGATGGTGATAGGCGGGTGCAACACTACTGACAGGCATGTCAGTAATGATGACGCACAAATGGCCAGCGCACAAGCGAAACTGCCGGAAAAACCCGATTTATCGAGGGGCCGAAACGACATCGCCCCGGAGTTGATCCGGGGCGATGCGATTATCGGCGGGGCAGGGAAGCGGTCAAATGAACCCGCTCTCCGGGTCGATCTTCTGTTCGGCTGCCTCGGCTTCGCGCTTGCGGGCGAGCCAGGCTTCGGCTTCGGCTTCCTGCGCGGCTTCGCCGGCGGCCTTGGCCTGCGCATCACGTTCGGCGCGCAGTTCCTCGATCAGCTTTTCGCGATCATTGCGCTCAGCCTTGACCGGAGCATCCGCGTCCTCGGTGATCCCGGCGCGCTTGGCGGCCTTGGCCACCATCGCATCAAGCTCGCGCTGCGAACACAGGCCCAGCGTCACCGGGTCCTTGGGCGTGATGTTGGCAATGTTCCAGTGCGTGCGGTCACGCAGCGCGCCGATGGTGTTGCGGGTGGTGCCGATCAGCTTCGAAATCTGCGCGTCCGACACTTCGGGGTGGTTGCGCAGAATCCAGGCGATGCCATCGGGCTTGTCCTGCCGCTTGGAAACCGGGGTGTAGCGCGGGCCCTTGGTGCGGGTCACCTCAACGGGGGCCTTGTGCATCTTGAGCGCGTAGGAGGGGTCTTCCTGGCCCTTCTCGATCTCGGCCTGCGTCAGTTCGCCCGAGTGCACGGGGTCACGCCCGGTGTACTTGCTTCCCGCGAGGTCATCGGCCATCGCCTGCACTTCGAGGATGTGGAGGCCGCAGAACTCGGCGATCTGTTCGAAGGACAGCGCGGTGTTGTCCACCAGCCAGGTCGCGGTGGCATGCGGCATCAGCGGCTTGGGCTGATCCTTGGTCGCCATGGGGTGAATCTCCGTTGAAAATGAAAGGGCCGCCCCTTTCGGAGCGGCCGCCTTGGAGTCCCAGATAGGCGAAAGCGGGCCGAACGGCAAGGAAAAGGGATTCAGAAAGCCGGAATTGCCTGAAGGCTGACCACTTCCTCCTCTTCCAGCGCCACCAGACCGGCGAGGAACTGGCGGGTCGCCGCGTCCCACGAGTAACTTGCCCCATAGGCGGCACAGGCTCTGCGGTCGCAGTAGCGGGCGGCATCGATCGCGCGGGTGAGGTCCTCGGACAGCGCGCCCACCGCGTCAGTGACGATGTCGAGCGGGCCGGGCACCGGAAAGGCCGCGACCGGCGTGCCGCAGGCAAGCGCCTCGATCATCACCAGGCCGAAGGTATCCGTGCGCGAGGGGAACACGAAGACATCGGCCCCGGCATAGCACCCCGCCAGCGCCGCGCCGGTCTGCTTGCCGAGGAACAACGCGTCCGGATACCGCGCCTCAAGCCCCGCACGGGCAGGGCCGTCGCCCACTACCACCTTGGTGCCGGGATAGGGGCAGGCAAGGAAGGTCTCGATGTTCTTCTCGACCGCCACGCGTCCGACATAAAGCAGGATCGGACCTTCGGCCTGCGCATATTCGGGCGGCGGCGGTGCGTGGGGGGAAAAGCACGCCAGATCGACACCCCGGCTCCAGTGAATGAGACGGGTGAGACCCTGTTCGCGCAGCTGGGCACGGATTGTCCCGGTCGCGACCATGATCGCTTCCGCCGGGCGGTGGAACCAGCGGATATAGGGCCAGAACACCCGCGCCGGCAGACCGGTGCGGCGGGCGAGGTAATCGGGGAACTGGGTGTGATAGGCGGTGGTGAAAGGCACCTTGCGCTTCAGGCAATATCGCCGTGCGGCAAGGCCCAGCGGGCCTTCGGTGGCGATATGCACCGCAGCGGGCTGCGCCGCCGCCAGCCGCCGCCCGACCGCGCCCGGGGCGGTCAGCGCGAGGCGGATTTCGGGATAGGTGGGTGCGGGGATCGAAGGATAGCCCTCGGGCGAAATCACCGTGACCTCATGGCCCCAGCCGCGCAGCACCTCGCAGGTGGTCGAAAGCGTGCGCACCACGCCATTGGTCTGCGGGTGCCATGCGTCGGTGACAATCGCAATGGAGGCGGGGGGCACCGCCCCCGGCGCGGCCAGCCCGGTGTCCAGCGGGATCGCAGTGGGCCGGTTCACGCGGCCTCGCGGGCTTCATCGTGCCGGGCTGTCGCTGCCGCAGCTTCTGCGGTGCGCCGGGCGATTTCCTCGGGCCAGTGGAGGATTTCCATGCGACCGTCGTGATGTTCGACCAGCGCGTTGCAGCCTTCCACCCAGTCGCCGTCGTTCCAGTATTCGATGGGCCGGCCATTGTGGTCGAAGGTGCGGAATTCGGCGGTGTGGATGTGTCCGCACACCACCCCGTCCACCCCGCGCTCCCCGGCGGCCCGGGCGACGACTTCCTCGTACTTGCCGATGAACTCCACCGCGTTCTTGACCTTGTGCTTGGCCGCCTTGGAGAGCGACCAATAGGGCTTGCCCAGCCAGTGGCGCACCGCGTTCACGGCGACATTCAGCTTCATCATCAGGTGGTAGGCATGGTCCCCCACGAAGGCGAGCCAGCGGTGCGAGAGCATCACCGCGTCGAACTCGTCACCGTGCAGCACCATCAGGCGGCGACCATCGGCGGTGTCGTGGAAGGCGGCGCGGCGGATTTCGATCCCGCCGAAGTTCAATCCGGTGAACTGGCGGAACATCTCGTCATGATTGCCCGGGATATAGACCACCCGCGTGCCGCGCCGAGCGCGCTTCATGATGCGCCATACGATGTCATTATGCGCGGCGGGCCAGTAGAACTTCTTTTTCAGGCGCCAGCCATCGATGATGTCGCCCACAAGGTACATCGTTTCGCTGTCGACGCTGTCCAGAAAGTCGATCAGCATGTCGGCATTGCAGCCCTTGGTGCCAAGGTGCACGTCGCTGATCCACACCGTGCGATACGACCGGCGCTCACCCCCCACAGGTTCGGGCGTGCGCGGCGGGGTGAGCGGGAAGCTCGCGATGTTGTCGGTGATCAGGTCGGAGAGGTCGGCGCCGGTCATCGGGGGTGTCCTGAGTGGCTTGTCTCAAGGCCCCAATGGCAGCCAATTGTTACACGCGATCCTCAGGCCGGTGGCGGTTTCGCGTCATGTTTTCAGAACCATGACAGGCCCGAAGTCAGTCCATCGGGACAAAGCCGGGAAGCGCGGCAACCCGCGCAAGCCATGCCGTGACACGCGGATAATCGCCGAGGCCAAAGCCGCCTTCCTCGGCGACATGGGTGTAAGCGAACAAGGCGATATCGGCGAGCGTCGGGGCCGCGCCGCAGAAGAAGGCATTGTCCGCCAGATGCCGGTCCATCAGCTCCAACGCCGCGCAGCCTGCGATGCGCTTGGCGATGATCTGAGCGCGCTGCTGTTCGGACAGGTTCGCCTCGCCCACGAAACGCAGCCAGAAGCGCAGCGTGGCGACGTTGGGTTCGTGATTGTACTGTTCGAAGAACATCCAGCGCAGCATGTCGGCCTGCGCGAAGCGATCTTCGGGGATCAACGCCGAGCCGTGGGCCAGATACCAGCACGCGGCGTTGCTTTCGGGAAGGAAGCGCGCGGTGACGCCCTCCCCGATCTGGAGCACAGGGATGCGGCCATTGGCGTTCACGGTGGCGAGGAATTCCGGCGTCCGGGTCTCGCCCTTGATGATGTCGTAGCTGCGGGTCGCGAGCGGCAATCCGAGCAGCGCGGCAGTCAGCCTGATCTTGTAGCAGTTTCCGCTGCGGGGGTCTTCGTGGAGGGTGAGGGCGTCGGCCACCTCAGCCACCCGCAACCTCCAGCACGATCTTGCCGACATGCTCGCCCTTTTCCATCCGCGCATGGGCGGCAGCGGCTTCGGCGAGGGGGAAGCTCATGTCCATCACCGGGGCAAGCTCGCCATCGCAGAACATCGGCCAGGCATTGTCGGCGATCTCGTCGGCAAGCGCGGCCTTGAAGGCATCGGAACGCGGGCGCAGGGTCGATCCGGTCAGCGTCAGTCGCTTCATCATGACCAGCGCCATGTTGATGTCGGCCTTGGCCCCGCCCAGCACCGCGATGGTGACGTGGCGGCCATCCTCGGCCATGCATTTGAGATTGCGCGCGACATAATCGCCCGAAACCATATCCAGCACCACGTTCACGCCCTTGCCGCCGGTATGGGCCATCACCGCCTCGACATAGTCGGTCTCGCGGTAGTTGATGGCGAGATCTGCGCCGATCCGGGTGGCCGCCGCGCATTTGGCGGCATCGCCGCAGGTCACGATCACCTCCATCCCGAACGCCTTGGCGAGCAGGATCGCGGTGGTCCCGATGCCCGAGGTGCCGCCGTGGATCAGCACGCTCTCCCCATCGCGCGCGAGGCCGCGCTCGAACAGGTTGTGCCAGACGGTGAACAGGGTTTCGGGCAGAGCCGCTGCCTCGGACAGCATCATGCCTTCGGGCACGGGCAGGGTGTGCTGCCAGTGCGCCGCGCAGTATTCGGCGTAGCCTCCGCCCGGCGTAAGCGCGGCAACGAACTGCCCGATCATCTCGCGCGGGACTTCATTACCGGCCGCCACGATCTCGCCCGAGACTTCCAGCCCCAGCAGCGGCGATGCGCCCGGCGGCGGTGGGTAGAGCCCGGCGCGCTGCAAGCAATCCGGGCGGTTGACGCCGGCATAGGCGACCTTGATCAGCACATCGTCCGGACGCAGTCGCGGCAGGGGCGAGGTCTGGAGCCGCAGCACCTCCGGCCCGCCGGGCGCATCGAACCCAATCGATTGCATGGTCTCCGGCAAATCAGACCCGTTGCTTGCGACCATATTCCCGCGCCCCTGATACGATTGGTTAACCACCCTGGAGTGCGCGAATAACCGTCTCGCCGATTGACAGCAAGCCGCTTGGGGCGGATGCTGCGCGGCAATGGAAGAACCCGATCGCCCCCGGCCCAGCGGAGACGCGGCCTCCCGCCTCGCCCTTGAGGACCTTGGCCCCTATTCGCAGGCGGAACTGGATGAACGCATCGCCCTGCTTGAGGCCGAGATTGCACGGGTGACGGCGCACCGCGCCAAGGCCGCCGCACACCGCGCCGCCGCCGATGCCCTGTTCGGGAAGGGCAGCGGATGATCCGCCTGCGCGTTTCTTGCGTAACTGCGGCAAAGGGATTCGCAATTCCTGCGCGCTCACCCATATTGTCGGCAAATGGCTCCCCCCGCCCCCTCGCCACGGGCAACCACCGCTGAAAAGGCCTCTCCCATGCCCAGCTTCGCCCAGAACCTCGAACGCACGCTGCACAATGCGCTCGGCAATGCGTCCGAACGGCGGCACGAATATGCCACGCTCGAACACCTGCTGCTGGCGCTGATCGATGATGAGGATGCGGCTGCCGTGATGGCCGCCTGCGGGGTCGACCTGGCCGAACTTGGTGAGGTCGTGAAGCAGTATCTCGATCAAGAATATCAATCGCTTAAGACAGAAGACGGCGCCGATCCGCAGCCTACGGCGGGCTTTCAGCGGGTGATTCAGCGCGCGATCCTGCATGTCCAGTCGAGCGGCAAGGACACCGTCACCGGCGCCAACGTGCTGGTCGCGCTGTTTTCCGAACGCGATTCCTACGCGGTCTATTTCCTCCAGCAGCAGGACATGAGCCGGCTGGATGCGGTGAGCTATATCAGCCACGGCATCGGCAAGGGCGGCCGCCAGATCGAAAGCAAGACTCCGCAGGGCACCGACAAGGCCGAAGAAGCGGCGCAGACGAGCAAGGAAAGCGGCGGCAACAAGAAGGAAAGCGCGCTCGACCAGTTCACCGTCAACCTCAACGCCAAGGCCGAAAACGGCAAGATCGATCCGCTGATCGGCCGCGGGCCGGAGGTGGACCGCACGATCCAGATCCTGTGCCGCCGTTCCAAGAACAACCCGCTCTATGTGGGCGATC